>ERZ1034873.38-NODE-38-length-87085-cov-289.930461_pt1 | contig 87085 bp, 123 predicted proteins | sample MGYA00520689_ERZ1034873 | MGnify/ENA primary metagenome ERZ1034873 (study PRJEB33766, sample SAMN09781722) | gut metagenome | biome: gut microbiome | host: Homo sapiens | place: Madagascar | study: EMG produced TPA metagenomics assembly of the PRJNA485056 data...
TATTTATATTATATATACTTAGTTGAGTTTCAAAAAGATAATTTAGAGTAAATTTTTTATAAACTATGTAAATATATGCATAACAATTTTATAAATTTATAAAAAAACTTCTGCTAAACTTATTGAGTCAGAAAGAATTTTGACTTAATTAAAATAACTAGGAGAGAGATAGAGATGAAAAAAATCGAAAAACTTCAGAAAACAAAGGCTAAATTAGTTGCTAAGTTTGACAAGAAAATTGGTAAACTTGAAGCAAAAGAAGTAAAGAAAGCAAATAAAGCTAAAGAAAAGAGAAGCAAGAAAGAAGTAGTAAAGGCTACACCAAAGAGCTTCTAAGTTTTTTTGTTGAAAGGAGCAGTAAGCTGAAATGGCAGAAGTTAATACAAATAGTAAAGAGTTAGTTTTAGATGACTCTGTAAAAGTTAATAAAAAGGGTGAAGCTATTCTTGGTGTATTAGAAGGTCCTTGTGCTGATGTAATTAACCCTACAAGAAATGACAGACAGTATGATGAAGAGCTTTGGGATAGAGTTTTCAAAGATGACATCATAAATGAGTATTTCAGTTGTGGTGGTATTCTTGGTGAATTAGACCATCCATCAGACAGAACTGAAACAGATACATCTAAGGTTGCTATTTGTATGCCAGAAAAGCCAAAGCGTGGAAAAGACGGTAAGCTTTATGCTCGTTTTGATATTCTTGATACACCTAATGGTCGGATCGCTTATACCTTAGCTAAATATGGGTACAAGTTAGGTGTTAGTTCAAGAGGGGATGGAGATGTTTATGAAGCATTTGACGGCAAAGAACATGTAGATCCCAAAACATATAGTTTAAAAGCTTTCGACCTTGTTTTATTGCCAGCAGTTAAAGCTGCAAGACTCACTTTAAAGGAATCAGTGGGTAACAAAACATTTAAACAAGCGTTAAAAGAGTCATTAGATTCTGCAACAAAAAGCGATAAGCAAATTATGTTAGAAACGCTTGATAGACTAAATATTGATTACAAAGACACAATGTCAAGTAATAAAAAGAAAGTGATAGAATCTGTTTCTCCAATCAGCGACGGTTCAGCTCGTAATAACGGTGAGTGGTTAATGAAAGAGTTACAAGATCAGATTAGGAAAAATAAAGAATTAACTGAATCTCTTGCTAATGCACAAGAACAGTTATCAGTTTGCTATGCAAAGGAAGCCAAGTATGAAGATAGAATTAGTAATTTACAGACTAATTCAAGCAAAGACACAGATGAAGTAAAATCATTAAATTCCAAAATCAAGACCTTAACAGAACAACTGTCAGAAAAAGATAAGGTTATTCAAAAACAAAGAGTAAAACTTATCACACTAACTGAAAGCACAAAAACACAAAACAGTAACAAGAAAGTACTTAATGAACAATTAAATAAGAATGTTGTAGAATCCAAAGAAAAGGATTTAAGAATTAAGAAACTACAAGAAAATCTGTTGAGTGAGAGAGAGCAATCAGCTGAACAAACTCGAAAATTAACAGAGAGTATAGAAGAGCTAAAAAGGGATAAAGAAATAAAAGCGAAAGAGTATTCCAGTAAATTAGCAAGAGCATCGAAGTTATTAGAACACTACAAACAGACAGTCAATGATGCCAAAGATAGATATATAGAATCTAAGGCAAAAATGGTTGGTATATCTGCAATTGAAGTAAAAAATAGACTTACAGAGAATTATAGTTTTAGTGATATTGATAAGGTATGTGATGATTTACAGGGATATAAAATTGCTTTAGGAAAATTACCAGTAGCTTTACAAAATACAAAAGTTAAGATGAGAGTTAACGAATCCATAGAGCCATTAATCAGAGATAAGTCAAAAGATGATACTGTTGATGATTCTTTACTAAGATTAATAGACAGACTGGATTAAAAATACTTATTAAAATTGGAGATAAAAAACTATGAATTTATTAGAGTCTTATAAAGGTAGACTTACAGTAGCAGAAAGCTACTATGCAAAATCACACAACAATGAAAAACTTAGTATGAATAAGAAACTTGTTACCGCAAAAATGCTTGAAAATACTAATCGTTTTTTGAACGAATCATTTGAAAACAGCGTTGGTACACAGCGTGCAGATATGGGCGCAAAATATTACGCATTAGTAGCGTGAGTTACTAATAAATTTATTATCAATGTTTAATTGACAGGACAATGAGTAGCTATCATTTTTAATCTATCCCAATTAGATTAAATTACTGTCAAAAAACTAACTGTAATTATTGGGAGATTTACGGTTTTATGTACGGATATATTTATAAGAGACAGAATAAAATAAATGGCATGGTGTATGTAGGACAACACCACTATGAATCTGAAGATGTTAAATTAGATGAATCTTATAGTGGCTCTGGTAAATACTTTAAACGCGCACTGAAGCTATATGGTGAGAGTAATTTTACCTATGAGCTTATTGATAGTGCAGATACACCAGAAGAATTAAATGATAAAGAAATTCTTTGGATAAATAAATTAAATACAATTATTCCTAACGGTTATAATATTGCTTTAGGCGGACAGATTAGATTTGATGAGGACACACAAAGAGAGTATGCACGAAAAGGAGCACTTTCACGTGGCACTGGGTGGCATCAATCTGATACGCAAAAGAAAATAGCTAGTGAGTATATGAAGAATAGAGAAGTTTCAACAGAGACTAAATGCAAAATTTCTAAATCATTAGTTGGTAACAGTAGAGCATCATCTGCAAAAGGAAAGGTTTTTGTAAATGATGGTGTTAATAATTATAGGAAATTTCCAAATGAAGTTGATTTATCAATATACAAATTTGGAATGATTCGTCCAGAAAATTATTCACAGATTGTTAAAGAAACACTCAGCAATAGGATTTATATAAATAATGGTGTCTCAGATAAATATGTTAAAAATGAAGAGTTGCAAGGATTTTTGGATTCTGGTTGGCAAGTAGGTAGATTTAAATCCACTTATGAAAAACGTGGTAAATCTATTAGCAAAGGAAAATCCGGAACAATAAGAATTGTAAATTCTGATGGTGTAATTAAGTACATAAAACCTGAAAAGATGGAAGAGTTTGAAGAATTAGGATTTCATCGTTTTTCCAATAAATAAAAATAGATAATAAAGAATACCTTGTGAATTGCTGGAAAACCTTATAGATATTTGCGAATTAACTATAAGACAATCAGCAGCCAAGCCTCTATAAAAAGAGGAAGGTTCAACGACTATCGAAAGCATATAATAAGAGAAATACTTATTAAAAGAAGCAAGTAGAGTAGGGATTAAGTAGTCCCGAAGTGCAAGGGTTCTTATCATTGGTAGTGGGTGATAAGAATATGATATAGTCTGAACATCTATGGTGACATAGAGAGAGTATATGGAAACGATATATTCATAACACAATTGTTTTAGAAAATTCGCTTTAAATTTAACCACAGTTGCTGTACCTTCACTGATTGCTTTTGATCTTGTTTATGTGTTCCCTATGTCCTCTTGGAGTGGATATATCAGTTATCTTGACTACACCGCGGGCTCAAATAAGGGTGCTACAAAACAGGGCGATGTATTCAACAGTGTTCTTGGTCTTGGTAAGGTTGATACCAATTATACAAGCTCCAAGGTAGTAGAAGCCATTGAATCTACTGCAACAAAATTTGAGCCAGCTTGGACTCCTGTTGATGGTAAGGTAGAAGGTCACGTAGTTGCTACAGGTGCTTGGGAAGAAATTGCAGACACTACTACATTTACTGCAGGTAAATATGATAAAGCAAGATATACCTATGACAACGTTGTAATTCCACAGAACGATCTTCCTATTCTTAATGTGGAAATGAAGGGTATAGATCTTCACGCAAAAGCAAGAAGAATTGCTATTTATTATTCACAGATGGCGGCATACCAAGCCAAGACCGATTATGGCTTCGATATGGGTGAAGAGCTTGCAGCAAAAGCTGTTGGTCAACTTAGCTATGAAATTGATACTGAGATCTGCAATGGTTTAATCGCTGCTGCTCCTAGTGATAGCGACCTTGTTTGGTCAAAGACACTTCCTGTAGGTGTTTCAAAACAAGAACATTATGCAGGTTTTGTAGAAGTTCTTGAAATTGCTGCACAGAAGATCTTCGATAGAACAAAGAGATTTGCACCTAACTACATGTTAATTTCCTCAAGCATTAGACCTATTTTAGCATTTGTTCCTGGGTTTGAAGCTGCTCCTAAGGGAAATGTGAATGGTCCTCATTTCATTGGAACACTTAATGGTCTTAAGGTCTATGTAACCCCTAACATCGATGAAGGAAGATTTGTAGTTGGTTGCAATGGTGGTGGTGCTGAATCATCTGCTGCTGTGTTTGCACCATATATGCCAATCGTTCCTACACAACTTGTCGGGTATGCTGATGGTGGTATGAGCCAGGGATGGAGTACGCTTTATGATTTCAAAATTATTAACGCTAATCTACTGGTTTCTGGTCGTGTCACTGCATAAAAATTAAATATAATTTTTCAAGAGATGTCAATAAAAGACATCTCTTTTTTTTGTTATCTATTAGCTACAAGAAAATAATCATTTAGTGCACTATATCAGTTTTTTTTTCACAGAACTTTAATTTTAGTTTATTTATTATTGTATATTTTAGTGATGGATGCAAGAACAGAGAAAAAATTAATTAAAGCTAAACAAAATATAAAAAAGGAAGATCTGGAATTTTATTGGAGATTTAATACTACAAAAGATACGATTAAACATTTTGGTTTAACCACGTTTTTGTTTAATACGTTAGTAGAGGAGTATTGCATAGAGAGGATTACTAAAGACGATTTTATTAAGTACTACATAAATGAAAATCACTCTTTAAAAGAAACACAACAAAAATTTTTTCTTAATTCTGGTGAAATAGTTGAGTTGATACATAAATTTGATGCTAGGAAGGATAAAAAATTATCAAGGATTATTTCTGATAAAACAAAGAAAGATAGATATGGAGATTCTAATTATAACAACAGGATTAAGGCAGAGAGCACATGTATAGAAAAGTATGGTGTAAAAAATCCTTTCCAAGATACAGACAAAATTAAAGAATCTTATATTAACTCTCTTGGTGTAGAACATCCTATGAAAAGAGTTGATATAGTAGAAAAATCTATATCAAAACACAACTATGAAGAAATACGAAGGAAAGGTGTAGAAACATATAGAGAGAAAACAGGTTATGATAATCCGTATGAAAATCCAGAAGTAATAAACAAAATACAGGAAACATTCACTTTGAAGTATGGTGGACATATAGCAACTTGCCCAGAAATAGCATCTAAAAAAGCACATAAATATTTTTCAGATGATGGTACTACTTTTGATAGTAATTGGGAATTTTTAGTATATGAATACTGTAAAAGAAATAATTTACAGATAGAAAGAAACATACCTATTTCTTTTGAATACAATGGAAAAAAGCACACAACACTAATTGATTTCAGAATAGATGGATTATTATTTGAGGTAAAGGGACCTCATCTACTTGCTGGATGCTTTGATTATCAACAAGAGGTGCCAATAAGCAAGAAATTTGAGGTATATAGAGAAAATCAAGTTGCAGTTATTACTTCTGATGGTAGATTTTTTAAATCTGAAAATGGTAGACATTACAACAATAATTCATTGATAGGGATTGATATTAACTTATTCATTAATCCAGATTTTCCTTTTGATAGTAACAAGCCTAAATGTTTTTATGATGTTGTTGTTGATAAGAAGTTAAGCTCCTATGCTGCTTTTAATAATGAGTTGATTCGGTGGAAAATGATTAAAAATAGAATTGAGTACAGTGGTGGTTTTATTTGTAGTAAACAAATACTTACAGCACTAAATGTAACAAGGACATGTAAGCAACCATCTTGGTTCAGTGAAGAATATGCGAGTTATTTGATTGAGAAATACATCACAACAGGCGTAATAGTAGATCCTTTTGCAGGGTGGGGAACAAGACACGATGCTTGTGTTAAGTTTGGAAAAGAATATATTGGATGCGATCTAAATAAGGCGTTAGTTGAGTGGCATAAGAGTAATGGAAGAAATATACAATTATGCAATGCCTGTGATTTCTTTTATAATGGCAATTGTTCTGTTTTTATTTGTCCACCATATCAAGATTTTGAAGTATATTTTACAGGTCAGGACACAGAGAAAACACAATGTGATTGGTTATCAATCGTTATGAAAAATGTACCAAATGCAAAAGAGTATTTGATGGTATGTAAAACTGTTGATCCTGGTTGGGAAAAATACATAGTGGAAGAAAAGATAAATAGAAGTCATTTTGGAACAAACAAAGAATATGTATTATTAATAAGGCAGTGATATATGCCTTATTTTTTTTTGTGTAATTTTGTATATATTATTGTGAAAAAGATAAAATTTGTGAATATTTATATAACATTTTTATGATTTTGTTTAAAAAACGTTGCTAAACTTTATGTACGTGGTAAGCGTGCAAATAATATTTATGGGAGAGAGATAAAAATGACAACAATTAAATTACCAGCTTATGTAACACTTAAGAACGTATCAGCAAATGCAGTGAAATTTGCTCCTTACAAGGAAAACTTTAATACTACTCTTGGCGCAGGTGAATCACTTGTGCTTGTAGCAGAAACAGCAGGACAGGTATTTTATTATCTAAAACAAGCTAACGATGCTATCACAGTTGCACAGGCAGACACAAAGGCAGCAGGTGCTACTTATGATGTATGCGCCACAGAGGCTAAACCAGCAACAGTAGTAGTAACAAACAAGGCAGAAGTTCCTATGAATTTTGTTCCTTACAGAGAAAATTTCCAATTCACTGTTGGTAAGGGAGAAGCATATACATTTTCTGCAACCACTGCTGGTCAGGCAATTTATTATATGAACCAGGGTGTAGAAGGTCAGCTTGATGTAGCTGTAACAGCAGCAGCTGAAGGCAAGTAATAAGATCACACATTGGTAAGGCAGGCAAAGTCTTTCATTTTCGTTCATAGATTACCTCCGTCTACCTGCCTTACCACTCTTTAGGAGATTTATTTAATGGATCGTCAAGCATATAGAGATGAAATAATGATTCGTTTGACAGGGGGTGTAATAGATTTAGAACTGTCAACTGAGGCATTAGATCGGTGTATTGATAGTGCTTTCAGGCAGGTCCAGAGATACATAGATACAACAGTTTTACAGACTATACCATATTCTAGCTGTATTGATTTGACAGGATGTGGTGTAAGTTCTGTAGTTAGAGTATTTAGAACAGAAGGGTATGCAACAAGTAATGATGATACTATTGGCTCTACAACTCTTGATCCTATGTATATGTCAATGTGGTAGTCATTGGGTGGTGCTGGAATTGCAACATCAGCTATGACAAAGTGGACGGAGAATTTGGCAGCTTTTAACACCTCGCTGCAAATAAGAAACACATTATCTACAGATTTAATTTTCAGATATGATAAACATACAAATTGGTTATATATTAATTGTGGGTATGATAAGCCAAAACTCATAACCATAGAATTTGTTCCTAAATACACAGATGTTAGTTAGGTTGTATCTGATTATTGGATAGATATAATAGTAAGATTATCATTAGCTATTTGTAAACAAGCTATTGGTAGAATTAGAAAGAAGTTTACACAAGACAATGCCCTATGGCAACTTGATACTGATATATTAACGGAAGGATTAGAAGAAGAGAAAGAGCTTTAGGAGGCATTAAGAAAAGCCTCGCAATTAGTTTATCCGTTAGATTAATTGTTAAATATAGGAGAAAAGAAATGAGTTTTTTAAATGAGGCTTTTCAGGAACTTAACTTAATGGAAAGTGAGGATTTTTCATTAGACAAGAAAGGTATTGATGGTCTTAAGGATTTTATTGAAACTGATGATAATGTTGATTTTGTAAACGTTATTGATCCAGAAGCAGAGACAACAGAAGAGTGTGAAGGTAAACCACACGTAGGTATGGCAATTCTTTGTTGTGATGTTTGTAATTCACTTCACTATGAAGAGCCACAGGATATTGTTATTGATGAAGAGACACAGAAAGCTAATGTAGGAATTTGCTGTCCTTTCTGTTTTAGTACCGAAGGCTTTAGTATTGTAGGTACAGTAGCACCTTATGAAGAAGTTGAAGTTAAGGTTGATGGTGAAACTCCAAAAGAAGTAAAAGTAGACAACAAAGAAGTTGAAGTAAAAGATGAAATTAAGGAAGAGTGGCAACCTAAACTTAACCTATGGTTGAAGAAAGATGGTAAGTGGCTTTTAAATGGTCCTCTTCATGTTGATACTGTTGATGAAAAGGGTAAAAATGAGCTTAAATGGGCGTATGGCATTATTGGTTATGAAGATGTAAAGGTTCTTCCCGTTGGTGAAAATGCGCCTACAGATTCAGTTAATGAGAGTTTAAAAAGTTTAAGAAATGGTAAAAAGGCTTTAAAAGAGTCTTGGAAACCATCACTTGTTCTTTGGGTTAAGCAAGTAGATGAATGGAAGCCTTGGGGTGCACTGTCTGTTGATTCCGTGACAGATGCTGATAAAGAGGAGCTTAGAAGAGCTTTCAAGAAACTTGGTTATTCAGATATTTCAGTTGTTGCTAATGACGGCACAAAACCTTCAGAAGAATTAAAAGAAGATTCTTATTTAGCACCAAAATTTGATAGCAGAGCATCTTTTTACAACAAAGCAACTATAAGTGATGATGGTAAAACACTTTATTCTTATGGCACAAAAGTAATTGAGATTGTAGATGGTAAACCTGTGCTTAGAGTTGGTGAAAATTTATTAAGTACTACAACATTAAGACATATTAAAGAGTTTTTAAAGCAGAAAGGATTTAAAGCAGAATCAAAACAACAACTTTTAAGAGATTATAGTCCTGTTGATGAGTGCTTAAAAGAGAGCAAAGAATCAGCAGATACTCTTACAGATGAAGAAATTTATCAAATGTTTATGGATAAACTTGTTGGTTCACAGGATCAAGTAACAAGAGATTCTTCCGGTAAGAATATTAGCCCAAGATACACAAAGGGTCCTTATACTATTGATGATGTGCTTGTAGAACAAAATTCACAAGGAATCGATTGCATAGCAGTTAAGGCATCTAATAGAGAATCATTAAAGAAAGCCATTGATATTGCAAAATATTATGATGCTTTATATGAAGTAAAGCAGTATAGCAGACAAGATTCACACAAAAAGTATGGGGTTTTGATTGATTACGGTTCAGCTGATTTGGAGAAACTTCTTGCAGATGACGGAAAAGTATTTGATATGAAGAAGAAGGGTGAGAAACTGGAGGACAGCCAGAAGTATCCTGTAAATTCTCCACTTCCAGCACAGACTGGTTTAAAGAAAAATGGTAAGTTAGATTTAAGTAAAACTTATGCTGGAGATCCTAATAAATCAGATATACTCACAGAGAATAAATCAGTTAAAGAAGGTATGGAAGATATTAGAATTAAGACAGATGATCAAGTGATTACAGTGACTTCAAAACCTGTTGAGGGTAAGGAAGCAATCGTACCACCTAAGAAAGATGATTTTGAAGATGTTGATGTGGAAGAGATAGATCAAGATAGCTTTGATGAACTTGGTGAAAGTTATTTAAAGAGAGTTTATGAGAATGTTAATTCCTTCAAAACCATTAATGGAAAAATTGATGGTAACAAAATAATTCTTGAAGGTCTTATAAAATTCAATTCTGGAAAAAAGGCAAAAACATCTTTTATACTTGAGGCAAAAGAAATTACTAAACGTGGTAATGCAAGATTTATTGGTATGAACGAGGGTATTTCCAAGAATAGAAAAGCTTATCTTATTACCGGTAAAATTAAGGATAAGAAGTTAATGCTTGAAAACTTTAATTTCAACTACACCGGTAAAGACTCTGTAACTGGGAAATCAAAAAAACTCTATGGTACTGTACGTAGGAGCAAGTAATTGATGAAGAAATTATTAGCAAGTTTGTTAACGGGAGTTGTGATTGCTTTTAGTGCAGGCTCCCTATCAAGTTGTGCTTTCGTTGAAGATTCATTAAACAATGCAGCACAAATTGAAGTATTATAGCAAGAGAACAAAATTCTAAAAGATCAAAATACAGAGTTACAAAAACAAGTAGCATCTTTAAAATTTGCTGCAACTTTCCCTAACGGGTTAGTAAATAAGAGTTGCATACTTAATAATGTAGAAGTAGTAAAAACAGATGTCAAAGAAGATGGCGCTGTTTATGCGGTGATGACAGATGGTGAGGGCGTTGAAGTTACTATTAATGGTGGTAAATATGATGCAGGAAAAGGTTCACTATATAACATCGCAGTTTGGGCAGCAGGAAAATCAAAAGTGACAATTAATGGTGGTGATTTTATAACAGGTAATGATGTCGATGATGATTCAAACCATTGTATTTATGCTTCTGATGATTCTGTAATAGAAATTAATGGTGGATTATTTAGATCAACCGGTAAAGCTGATTGGTTAATTAATTGCCAAGATGGACATGGTACAATTATTATTAAGGGTGGTACATTTGTAAACTTTAATCCTGCAGACAATATTTGTGAAGGTGAACATACTAATTTTGTTGCTGATGGCTATGAGGTTGTTAGCGAGTAGATTGGTGAAGATGTTTATTATAAAGTAATTGAAAAAATAGAAGATCCAACACCAGAAGCTCCTGAAGAACAGCCAACGAAACAGGAAACAGCTGAAGAAGAAAAACAGCAGGAATTTTGATTGAATTTTAGTACTGATGGGTAGTTTTATTTCTACCCATCAAGTACATTTTCTACTGGAGGTAATTGAATTTATGCTTATTGCAGAAGATAAAAGAACTCAATTACTTCAAGTGAGTAAGAGTGCTAAAAGAGAAAAAGACGGAAAAACAAGATACCAAAAGCGAGTAAAAAGCAAAGTAAAAGCAAATGTAAATAACTTAAATAAAATAGATTTTAATAAACTTTTTAAAGATAATATAGTATCAGTTAACTTAGAAGTACAAGGTGAAACAGATACATATACAGTAACAGTAGCTTTTGGTGGTTTCTTAGATAGACTAAAAACAGAGTTAAAAAGAAACAAAGAAGAATTAAATTTGAAAATAGTAATCAGAGCATTACTGAATGCATTTAACAGTGATAATGTAAAAGTTAGATGTACATGCGATGATTTTAAATATAGATAGTCTTATTACCTATCAGTCGAGGGAAATATAGCTGGTGAAAAAGAAACAAGACCATCAGATATAACAAATCCAAATAATGATTTAGGTGATGGGTGCAAACACATTATGCTTGTTTTAAGCAATCAAAGTTGGGTAATAAAGTTAGCTTCTGTGATATTTAACTATATTAACTATATGGAAAAGAGCTATAAAAAGCTCTATGCAGATATAATTTATCAAGCAATATACGGCAAGAAATACGAAGAGCCTGTACAACTTGATATAGACACCTTGGATAAAGATGAATTAGATACAGACGAAGAGACAGTTTCAAAATCAAATGTATATGCAAGAGATAAAGGTAAGTTTAAACAGGGTAATGTACAAGGTGTTAGGTTTGCACCAAAAGAAAGAAATATGAGAATTAGCGACCTAAAAAGTGAAGAATAAATTTGTATAAATGTAGTGGGAGAGAGCAATGAGTTTTGTGAATTTGGCTAACAGATCTTTTAATAAGATTTCTGTACAAGACAAACCTGAAGGATTATCTATGAAAGAGATAGATAGCCGTATTTTAGAGTGCAAGGGGAAAATACACTCTATTAAGGAGCAGGTAGAAGAGTTAAAAAGAAACTGGACTGCTCTTAAAGAAGATTATAAAGATTTCACATTTTATAAAAGCATCAGAACTACTGTAAAAGAAAGTCTACAAAAAGCAGTAGATAATTTACGTATAGAGTATGAAGATGCTAAAGACACATTAGAGTTTTATAAAGAACTTAAAAATAAAACTTTATTAGAAGCTGATTCTGAAAAGGATAATTCAGTTACAAATGTTTCATCAGAAGTATTATCTAAACTGCAGGATGAGGTAGAATTAGATCATATAGAAGATGCATTTGATATTATATTTGATGCTTATGTACCACAGACAGGAAAAGCTAAAACAGTTGCTGGCGAGTATATAAGAGCAATCAGTAAATTGTTATATGATTATTATGATAAGGACTATATTTTCTATATGGGAGATGGTCTAAACTCTACTGTTGGTAATGCTGCTTCTTATTTAATGACTGTTGAAGATGGTTTATGGAGAAACAGTTTATCAGAAATAAGAGAAAATGGATTAGTACTCACTGATTATGAAAACTCTTTATTAAATCTAGCAAGAGATATTTTAAGATACATAATTGATAATCCAGAACTATTAAATTACACTAACACAGAAGACTATTCAAAGTTTAATAAAGATCAATTATATGAAGAGCAACCAGTATTTGATTTCTATGGTGAGTTGCCTGCAAATGTATGGGATAAAGTTCTAAATGATGAATTGTCCACAGGTGAGATTATAGATAAATTAGTAAAAGAATTTCCTGCAATTTCAATCGATGATACTTATGTAGATGATTTTGGTGGAGTACATATTAGAAACTTACCTTATGATGAATATCTTAAATTAACAACAAGGTTTGATTCTGTGAGGTTTGATTAATTAAGGAGTTTTGTTTATGCCTGGCGATGAGTATATGAGTAAATATGGAAGATTATTAAGTCCAGATGCAAAAATTCATCGGCAGTACTTTAATGAATTAGTAAAGCTATGGGGCATATAGGTATTTTATAGAGCACCACTTCCTAACAAAAGATATACTGGGTATACTGAAATAGAGAGTAATTATTATCCACCAATACAGATAGGTTGCATATTTCATGAGCATCCAGACCAAGCAACATTAAAGAAAATGGGTTGGGTAGCAGAATTACAACAAGATTCAAGCTTAATAGATGTACCTTATGATACACCTGATTTATAGCAAGGTGCTTTGTTTTTCTTACCTGGTGGGTTAGATTGTGCAGAATCAAGGCTTTTCAGAGTAGCAAGTATGAGAAACAGTATGGTATATCCTACAGCAATTACTTGTGAATTAGTACCAGAGTTTCAAGACAATTTTGTACCTGATAGTTATAATTTCAAAAATACAGATTTTAATTTGTTAACGGAAGAGGAGGACTGTAATCAATGAGAATGAGATTAATAGAGCTTTTCTTCTATAAAGATGAAACACAGGTAGCGTAGTTATTAAAGAGATTTCCTAATTTATTTGAAAAAGACACAAAAACAATTGAACAAGTTAAATCATAGCTAAAAGATAAAATAACAACATTAGATGAAGATACTACTGTGAAGTTGTTAAGATTTTTATCAGACAGAAGATTTAATTTGTTAGATGATTTTAAAGAAGATTTACTTGTAAGATATTTTTCATTAACACAGGACCCATTAGTAGTACAGAGAATGGTTAGGTCTGCATTAAAAGATGGTTTCTATGTAAAAGATAATAAAGTAATACTTAATAGTCAGGAAGCATAGGAGCAGCAAAAATCACTTACATTTATAGACCAGGTAATAGAAAATAACCCATACAAATTTGAATCGGATGATACAAAAGAATTATTTAAATCATTGGTAAATCAAGTAATAAAGAGTGGTAAAGTAAGGGAAAAAGATATAGAGCAATCATTGGGTGATAAAAATAAGCAAAAAGATATGCTTAAATTAATACTTAAAGATAATGATTCAGATTTGGCATATAGAATTAAGACTTGGTTATTTTTACTAAATGAAAGAAACTTAAAAGAGTATGGTATAGATAAGAAATATCCAGGACTTAATTTAGAAACAACAGTTGTAAATCCACAAACAAATAGAAAACAGATGTTAGGTCAAATGGAATCTAACGTATTAAAGGGGTTTATGAGTTAGTTTTCTACGTCAGATTCTGGTAAAATAAGTTTGTATAAATGGTTAAGAGATAATAAAATAATAGATAGACTTGATGATGACACATAGAAAGTTAGTAAAATAAGCAAACTATTAAAAGACACAAAATATCAAGAATTATTACAAAATGCAGGTGATGATTTTAAGTATTGGTTTTTGAGAAAGATTGAAAAGATAGCTATAAATGATGATGCTGGCTTAAAAACAGTTATAAAGTTATTAATTAAAGCAATAGAAGAAATAAGTTTAACACACAGGGTAGACGAGTGAGATTAGTTGTTAAGTGTGATAGTAATATAGATTTAAAAGGATTTATTAATAACTATATTATAAGATTGATGAGAAGTTATTTAAGAAGTCATTTAAATACTAAATTATTGGATAACTATGATATAAACAAAAAAGACTTTATAACAATGCTTTTCAGAGTAAATTATTTAAGGTGTCAACAAGTAGGAAATGATTATGTAATAGATATAAATCCAAATATAAATATGTTAAATAGTTATATTAAGTTTATAGATATTTGTTATTTAATTAATTATGGAAATTCAAGTAGTCCTGCTTATCCAATATTTTCAAAGATGTTTAGATATATGAGAAAAGAGCTTCCTGCTCTCTTAAAATACCATATTTATCGGAGGTGATATGTCAGTAGGGTTATATGATAGGGCACTTACTGAAAAGCTTAAGAAGTGGGTACTTGATCCACAGATGACCGTAACAAGTCCTGATGAAACAAGAAGATTATTTCAATACAAGGCAGATGTAAATGGTGATATGCCAATAGAATTACCATTAATAGCTATACGTAGAGGAAAATCAATAAATATATTAAAAACTAATAAAAAACCAACTTCATTTGATAGTTTAACAGTAGAGGTGAATAAGAACAAAATAAAATCACTTAGTGAAATACCAATTAGTATTGATTATCAAATAGATATATATACAAGATATTTCCAAGAAGCAGATGAATATTTAAGAAATTTTATATTTAATATAGTTAATTATCCAACATTAGATATAGAGATTCCTTATAATGAATTACACTATACACACACCTCTAATATAAGACTTGTAGGAACTGTTGAAGATAATTCAGATATACCGGAAAGATTAATTCCTGGGCAGTTTACAAGATTTACAATTAGTATACAGGTAGATGATGCTTACTTATGGAGTGTACCAATAAGAAACAACCTGTCAATAGATGCTGATGTACAAGTTGAGTTTAAAGAAAAAGAGTAAGAAATTAGGGAGAAATTAAATGCCTAAAATAGAAATAAGAGAGAGAGATTTAACAACAGCAAGTAATGCAAATACTACAACAAATGCAGTATATATTCCAGGCTATGCTAACTATGGTCCGGTAAATACACCTATCTTGTGTGAAACGGTAGAAGAGTTTTACAGCACATTCGGTTCAGCTCCTTATAGATTCAGAAAAGATTATTCTTGGAATACATTAAAAGCAACAAACACTAGTGGAACTTACACGCATGGTGGATTTGCAGAAAACGCTATAAGTACTTCCATGGGTGATATGTATGAAGCAGGTGATTATGAAAAGTCATATTTAATGGCAGAAAGACTTTTGAATTTGGGGCTTCCTGTGTATTATGAAAGAGTATTTGACACGAGTTCTTCTACTAATTCTACTAAGTGGACAGCATCCAGTAGTGTAAGTGGCAAATATACAATAAGTGCAAAATATACTGGCTATGCAGGAACATCAATTTATTACTACTTAACAGAGACTGAATATACTGTTAATACAGACACTAATTATAAATACTATACTTTCCACATAGGGAAAAATGATAATGATAATTATGGTTTACCACAAGTATCAGAACAGAAAATAGTATTTACATTTTCTGAAGATCTGCACAAGCTACTTAATTATGTAAGTCTTGTTAAGAGTCCTAATTTAACGTTAGAAGATGATTATGGGTTAGTTACAATTAAGTTTGATAAATCTGTAAATAGTACTACAACACTATCACAAATAACACAGGCAAATAAGGTTAACCTTACAATAGCTAGTACCATTAGTGGTGATGATGAGTTTTCACCATCATATATTTACACACATTTAGCAAATAATATAACAACACTGTCAGATAAAGGTGAATATATATTAAAATTCATAACAACAGGTGCTTATCCTGTATTTGAGTATGTGGAGGCAGTGCCAAGTTCCACACAAATTACATCAACTACTACATATAGTTATATAGAAAATGGTATAGCGACAAAAATACTTGAGGTAGTTGCAGGAAGAGGCGATTGTACTTTCTTATTGGATCATACGCCAAATAATGATAGATCACTTCTTATAAGTTCTAATAATTCAGTATTTAAATCAGTAACAACATTTGCAAGAACACCAAGATCAAACAAATACGTTGATGATTCAAATACTTTTGGAGCAATGTTTACGCCTTATGGTATTTATGAAACTTCTTATGGTGATCAAATGTTGCCTGCTTCCTTTGGGTATTTAGCTGCCTATGCAAAACAAGTAAATCTAACAAATAATTGGTTAGCAACAGCTGGTGTGGACAGAGGTACAGTTCCATATCTTAAAGCACTTTGTCAAAATGTTACTAATGCAATAGCGGAAAGTTACACACCTAGAGATGGTGTTGCAATTAATCCTATAACAAACATAAAACCTTATGGCTTAATTATTTGGGGTGCAAGAACTCTTAAAGATAATGCAAAAGAGGGAGATTTAGTAGCAACATCTTTCTTAAATATAAGACAAATTACAAATGATGTTAAGAGACAGATTTGGGTAGCAGCTAAATCATTGACATTTGAACAAAACAGTGAAATTTTATGGATTAGATTTAAGAGTAAGATAACTCCATTGTTAGATAATATGGTAAATGCAAATGGCTTATCAACATATGAAATTCGTAAACAGAAATCAGACAAGAGAGCCACAGTGAAAGCAGTAATAAGACTTTATGCAATAGAGCCAGTAGAAGATTGGGATATTACAGTAGAGTTAGCAGATAGTACAACAGTTGTTTTGGGTTAAGAGTGGAGGAAATAAATAACTATGAGTGAAAATATTAGCGCACATTACTTGGCAGATGCAATAAAAACAAGTAATCCAAAAATGTTTGAACCTGCTCGTTCCAACAACTTCCGTTTTTATGTACAGGGTTTAGGTGGTTTATTAAGAGCCGGTTACCAAGGTCAAGAATCAAACGCCTACCTACCAGAAAATGCAGATGAAACATTAGAGTTTTCAGTAAAATCTGTAACACTTCCAACATTTTCACAGGGAGTTATTTCAATAAGAAGAGGTAATGCAGTGATGAAAGCTGCAGGACTTCCTGATTTTACAGATGGTTCATTAGTAATAGATGATTTCATAGGGGCAGATGGTAAATCAATATTAATGGCTTGGCAAAATCTGTCCTATAACGTAAATACATCAATGGTAGGATATATGTCAGATTATAAGAGGGATTGCTATCTGATTGAATTTGATCCTAATTATAAGGTAATAAGAACTTGGAAGTTATTTGGTTGCTGGATTTCTAGCATACAACAAGATGGATTTGACCACGATAGTGATGGCAAGAGATTGATTACTGCTACTGTAACTTACGACTGGGCAAAAATGGAAATGCCTGATGAAGAGTAAATAACTAATAGGGGGTTTGCGTAGCTAACTAAAATTATCTATGCAGACCCTTAATTTTTTATTATCTAAAATTGTATAGATATATGAGAGTAAGTATATACTAGTTATTATTAATTAATTATAATTATATATAATATATACTAGTTATACTTAGAGAGTGCGGAGGCTTTATGAGTTATACAATTACAGAAGAATGTAAATTACCTAGCAAAGGTCTTATTTATGATAGAACAGTAAACCCAGAATTTAAAATACGCTCTATGGTTACTGAAGAAGAAATGAAGAGATTAGCGCATACGGAAAGACCATATAAACTTCTTTGTGATATTATAGAAGATTGTATAGTTGGTGAAAAACCTGCTGTTTCTGTTTATGATATGTGCTTGGGTGATTATCAGTATTTATTACAGAAATTAAGAATAGCTACTTATGGACCAGAATATAAGATTTCTAGCGTTTGTCCATATTGTGGTGCAGAAAGTCAATCTGTAATAAATCTTGCGGAAATGGAATTAAAATATATTGATGATAATTTAACAGAATTATTATCAATTTCTTTACCAGTTACTGGAAAAATAGTTGGGTTAAGGTTACAAACACCAAGAAGTATAGATGATACAGTAATAAAAAGAAAAGAATTATTACAGAAGAATCCATTAATGGAAAGTGATCCAACTTTATTATTTACATTAGAGACAGTGATAAGAACAGTAGATGGTGAGGTTTTGGATAAGATTAGATTGGAGAGATTAATAAGACAACTTCCAATGAAAGATACTAATAAAATCATAAACACTGTTAAAAAGTTAAATGATAATATTGGTTATAACATGAGTTTAAAACTTAAATGTAGTCAGTGTGGGTTAGACTATAACAGTACCTTTCGCATCTCTCCAGAGTTCTTTGGACCCACCGAGGACTGATACAGGTGAGCCTTATGGTCCCTTTAGATACCAAGAAATAGTTAAAGAGAGATATTTTATAACAAAAAATGCCGGTGTTAGCTATGAAGATACAGGTAAAATGACTCCAACAGAACGAGGTCTATACATAAACTTCATAGTAGAAGAATTTGAAAAGGCTAAAAATGCTATGGAAGAGGCGAAGAAGAAGGCAGAGCAAGAAAGACAAAGTACAACAACTCATAGACGGTAAGGAGATTATATGCCAAACGATGTAAATGAAGCTATAGGTGATTATGCAAAAGAGCATGAATCCGTCTATGATACTATTATGAAAGAAGAAATGGATTTATGGGATAAGCAAGTAGATGCCATAAAGACCAGAGTTAAATTAGAGTACGAATTAAAGAAGTAGGGTGCTGCCGAGTTACTTAAATACACACAGTAGCTACAAGAAGTACAAGACAAGAAAGATAAAACAAAAGATAAAAAAGAATTACAAGAGTTACAAAAGCAAGAAGATAAGATACGTGAAAAGAGTACAAAAGCGTAGCTTGATCTAAGGGCAAAACAAGCAGAAAAACTTGCAGAAGTAGAGGCAAAAGCAAGACAGAAAGCTGAGATAAATGCAAATAAACAAATTTACAAAGATAGAATAGCTGCCATACAAGAGGAGATGGATTTATATGGCAAGACTATGGGAAGAAGTTTGAAGCTTGCAATGGCAGAAGAAAGCGCAAGAGTAAATTCTATGGGTGGCTTTGGAAAAGCGTTAGGTGAAAGCTTAGCGTAGGCTGCATCGAAAGCATTTAGTCATTTTGCAGATGCTGGCGTACAATCAATAAATAGCGCAATGTCATTGTTTCAAGGAAAAGCTTCCGCAATAAATACTAGACTTCAGGGAACCTCTAAAACCTTTAATGCAATGAATGAGTTGTTTGAAAAGGAATTAGGAGCTAGCCCTTATGTAAAGTACTAGGATGCAATAGACAATCTTGCAACTTTAGTTGACATGGGTATTTCTTATAATGTTGAGCAAAGAGCTTTTTTGGAAACAATAAGTGATAAGATAGCAACCACCTTTGATGCACACAGCTCTGCAATGCTTCAAATAATAAGATTACAACGAGAAGATAGTACCATATATAGACTTGGTGCGGAAGCGGAATTAACAAAATACTTTAATGAAAGGTTCCAAGATTCTTCTTATATGTCAGATTTATATGATACAGTAAGTCAGACAATATTGGGTGGTGTATCACAATTAGGAACTGCTGGCGGTGCTGAGTATGAGTACAACTTACAAAAATGGTTTGGTTCCTTATACTCTTTAGGCATGTCATCAAACACAATTACAAGCTTGGCAAGTGCTATTAACATGTTATCAACTGGTGATGTTTCAGGTGTTGCTGGCTCTGGCTTACAGAATCTTTTAGTAATGGCTGCAAATAAGGGTAATCTTTCTTATGGTGAATTACTAAAACAGGGTGTAAACGCACAGAATGTTGATGCTTTAATGTCAAATATAGTTTCTTACTGGAGTTAGCTTGCAACAACAAATAATCAAGTGGTAAAGCAACAACTTGGTAGCTTGTTTGGACTTGATATGTCCGATATGATGGCTATAAGAAACCTTACACAAGAAGATGTAAATTCAATACTTGGTGAATAGTTTGCCTACTCTGATGCTGAAAAGGTGTTGAAACAACAATTGAGTCAAGTATCAAGCAGGATGCATATTTCAGAGCTAATATAGAATGCATACAACAATGTGGTAACTGGTATCGGTACATCAATAGCAAGTAATACTGGATTAGCTACGACTTTCCTGATTAACAACATGATTAAAGAGGCAACAGGTGGTATAAATATACCATTCGTAAGTGCATTAGGAAGTGGTATTGATTTAAACACAGACTTAAACTCTTTAATTAATTTAGGCATAGTTGGTGCTGGCACATATAGTTCTATAAAAAATGTACTTGATTCCATTTCAAATAGAGGTGGTTTGGATTTAAGTAGTTGGCAAGCAACTAAGAGAATGGATTCAAGAGGTCAAGGTTTAGCTGGTATTGTTACAGGTATTCAACAAACTACATCACAAACAACAACAATAGCAAATGCTTCTGGTCAAGATATATATGATTTAAGCCTTAACGATGCTTATCAGAGTGTAGATAAGAGTGTTGTTGGTAAGGCACCTGAAGAGTCAGAACAACTACAAAAAGCAATAAAAGAATCAATAGATCCAAATATACAAGCAATATTAGATTTATTAAGATCAGTAACAGATGGAAGCGCACTAAGGGTTAGCGTATCAAATTACGGCTTAACAAGCTCTTTCTAAAATAAGGGGAACTATGTATACTAAATTTCATGATGATACAATAGAAACAAAGTTTGTAAAATAGCTTGTTGCCAATACAAATGTTCCCTTTATCAGTACTTGGAAACCTGGTGATTTTGCTATTTGTGGTATGTTGTACTTAACAAAAGATTCTATTTATAGATGTAATCACACAGGATATCCACAATCAGTATTAGATGAGTGTGAGATTTCAAATTATGACATTACTTCACAGAAAATCAATCTGCAACAATATTTTAGTGGTGGTAATCTTACTGATAAATATAAAAGCAGTGATATAAAGCATGAAAATAAAATTCGATATTTCACAAAAATTTCACCTTATGTATTTGGTGAAGAGTATTTTAATATAACCGGTAAATATGTTTCAAAAATACAGGGATATGATGCAGAAACACATTTTTATCTGGGTTAGTACTTAAGAATGATGAGAGACATATTTGATTTAGATATGTTACCTTTTTATAACTGTTATTGTGGTGAAACTATTGCAGATGTGGATTTTGATAGCAATAGTAATGTATATACAAACAAGAAAAGCACTTTATACAAAATAATGTCCGTGCCTGTGAGATTTGGTAAGACTTACACAATATCATTTAATAGTGAGTTACCAGTAGAGGTAATTTCAGTTATATACGGAAGAAAAGGCATAATAAAAGAAAAAACTGATAATCTTAATGATATAGCAGATAACGTTTATCAGAGTAAACCAACTTACAAGAGATTTAATAAACTGTCATTCTCACACCCAGTTACCTACAGAACAAAAGATTGGCACTAGCTTTATCAATCCTATATATATGGTAAATATGGTAAAATAGTTGAAAATCCAGATGGAAGTGTAGTAGCAGATGATGATTTTTATGACTAGGGGTTAGGACAATTTGAAAAGTACCTAAGACTTCTTATAAAAGTACCATCAACAAATAATTCTTCACTTGTAGTTTTGGAGGGTGATTATAGTTTAGGTCAACCAATAGAATCTACAAATAGTAATACTGTTACTTATACAAATCAGACTTATGCAGACCTTACAGTAAATTCAAAGATAGTATCAGGTGTTTGGCAAAGACCTGAGTTTATAACACAATCTGCTGTTAGTTATATAGATGTAAATAATAACACAGAACATTACACAAAAGACGTAGTAGGTACAAAATATAATTATGTAGAGCCTATGTTAAGTCCTTTAGGTTTATTACAATTAAGCACAGGTGATGATTACGCTTTTAGTAATAGATTAATTGAGTACTTAACACAAAATGTAATAAATCCATTAGACAGTTTTGGTAAAGACATAGAGAGAGTACAAAACTACGCCTCATCTTTAGAATGTCTACAAAAGAATGGTAATAGATATAGTGGTTATTATGTAAAAGGCGTTTGGGACGATAGTTTAAGAAAATTCCTTTTTTAGCTAACAAAAAATTCCAAGGTATTATCACAAAGTATAGACTTATCAGGGTATGTAGATAGAGATACTGAATTAGTAGTTACAAGGGGGCAAAAAGTATAACCATGTCAAACGGAACAACTTACACACCTCGTGCAGATTTATATAATCCAAAATTTACTGATGCAACAGGTAAGAGTAGTTTATCTCCAACAATGGGAAGATACAACAGGGTACCTGGTAAATTACTTGATAACTATATTTATTTTTATCATTTACCTAATGAAGATAGGACAGATATAGGACAATTTGCAGTATTACCTACTTATCCTACTTCTTACACAGATAATTTGCAATCAACTTTTAGTAGTCAAAGTATATTAGCAAGGTCAGCTCCTATATATTCCTATTCCTATTCTGGTCCAAGATCAATTACAATTAATTTACAATTACATAGAGATATGATGCAACAGATAAATTTAGGAGTAGGAAACTTAAAAGTAGAATTAGGTGATGATTATGTTTCTACATTAATAAATAAATTACAAGCAGTAGCATTACCAAAGTATGATTTTGGAAATAAGTTGGTAAATCCTCCAATGGTAGCAGTTAGATTTGGTAATGAATTTTTTATCAAAGGTGTAGTTACTGGAGGCATAAACACAACAAACACATTACCACTGTTACCAAATGGAAAATATTCACAGGTTAGTGTACAATTCACTATAAATGAAGTAGATCCTTATGATGCAGAAACAGTAGTAAATTATGGCTCGTTAAGAGGGTTAAGCACAACACTAGAGAAGAATCTGTATAAATAATTGGGGAAAATATGGAAGTATTACAGAATAAAGAATATAGAAGCTATGATTATATAAGTAGGTATCAAATATTTCCATACTTCTATAATTCATTAGACAATAAGTATATATATGGAACTACTGCACAACTAAAGGATAGTATAGGATATTCAATACATGTAGTAAAAAATGGTGATTCTTTTGATAGTATAGCACTTGATTACTATAATAATCCTACATTATATTGGATTATATGTGATTTTAATAAAGTGCAGGATCCGTATAAGAAATTGAAAGTTGGTGATAAAATAAAAGTACCTACATTAAGCTCTATTTCATTTGACCAGGAGAACTGATGGCACAATCAATTAAATTGCTGTCTACAACAAACAGAGTAGAAGCACCATTTATACAAGTTAATATAGGTGGATATGTTTTTGGCAAGTATTCAAGAAAGGTTGAATCTTATATAAGTCCTGTAGATGGTTTTACAAAACAAGTAACAGAAACATTTCCTAATTATGTTCAATCTCTTGTTGTTCAGAAATTAAATGGTCAAGTTAATAACTACACACTAACTCTTATTTATGTAATCAGACCAGGTGATGATCCAAACAAGATAGATAAAATACTATCGACTGTTTCGCATAAAAGAACAATGAACATAAGTTATGGTGATTGTAATGCTCCGTCTTATATCTACAAAGATGAGGAAGCATTAATAACATCCGTAACACAGAGTGTAAATATAACACAATCATAGATAATATATACTATACAAGGAGTAAGCTCTGCTAAGTTAAGTACACAGGGTAATTATTATTTTCCTGCAAGGAATGAAAAGCCAAGCACAGTAATAAGGGATTATCTTTTATACGATAATCAATATGGACTTTTAGATGTTTTTTATGGTATGAGGAATAAAGTACTTGTAGAAAATGAAAAGTTATTACCAACAGAAGATAAGTAGGTACAGATAGAAGCAAAAACAATGTCACCATTTGATTACTTAAACTATCTAGTAAGCTGTATGTGCTCCGAGGAAGATAATACAGAAACAATAGACGGAAGACATAGGTACTTTATAACTTGTATAGATGATACTTCTGGTAAGTTAGGTGGTCCTTATTTTAAAGTACAAAAAGTAGCAAATAACATACAAGAAACAAAATCAATTGATACGTATGAAGTAGATGTAGGATTTCCTGATTCAGACTTAGTACTTGGCTTTAATATATTAACAAATGATGCTTATTCAATCTTGTATAATTATTCAGAAGAGCAAAAGCAGGATGCTTTTATTTACAGAATAAATGACTCTGGTTTGTACGATTCAATTTATTCACCAGGCTATTTATGGGATAAAAGTAAATATATGGTAACAGAGCAGACAAAAACTTGGTGGGCGCAAATGACACAATACCCTATTCAAGTAGAATTAACATTAAAAGGATTGTTAAAGCCTGCAATATTAATGTCCTATGTTAAATTAAACACATATTTCTATGGTAGAAAACATTCTTCTAGTGGTACTTATATAATAACTAAGCAAGTTGATACAATAGATACTGGTGGATATAAATCATCATTATTGTTAACAAGAATTAAAGGTGACGATGATTTGAACTGAAAAATACTGCTAAAATAATAGAGAGGAGAAACCATTTTGATAACAAAAGCAATAGTGATAGGACCAGTAGATGGTTCAGACAATTACAAATGGTGGATAAATATACCTCTGTTACAAGGGGTGCCTGATAGTGAAAATGAAAGTAAACTATTTAAAAGGTACTATGAGCAAGTAGAGTTAAGAGAAAAAGATCCAGAAAAATATAATCAACTACTACAAAACCAGCAGAAGCAACAAAATACAGTTATAGACAAAAGTGTATATAATGAAGCACTTAAATTTATAATAAAAGCAGATGTTTGCGGATTAGCTGGCTCAAGAGTTAGCTATATGCCAGGTGATGTAGTAATAGTTGGGTTTTTGGATAATGAGATGTCACGTCCAATAATAATAGGTAGCTATTTAACAAAAGAACTAAAAGATAGAGTTACTTATCCAGAAATAAAAGCACAAACATTAGCTGTAAATCAGTCTGTAAGTTTACCATCTTCTACAAGCTTTAAAACAAGCGATGGTGAGTTTACATTATCACAATTAATTGAAGCAGTAAGGTATATCAATAACATAGCAACAAAATAAAATAGGGGGTAATAAATGAACTCCATAGCGTTTCCGATAATGTTTGGTAATACTACAACAAAAGTAGTAAAAGACCATGAAGCTACGGCACAAAATTTAAAATTATTATTAATGTCCGATAGAAACGGTCTTTTCGGAGATCCTTATTTCGGAACTATTTTAAAAAGGTTAATGTTTGAGCAGAACAACGTGGTATTAAGGGATATAGTAATAGATGCAATTTATACAGCGATATTATAGTATATGCCACAAATAAAAGTATTAAGAAAAGACATAACAATCACACAAGACGGAAATAAAATATTTATAAATATAAAAGCAACTAATATGTTAGATTTTCAGACAGACTTATATAATATAAATTTGTTGAATTTTGAAGAGGGAAAGTAAGAGTATGTACACAGAGCAGGAATTACAAATAAGTAACAAATCCTATACTAATAAAGATTTTCAGACTATATATCCTGAACTATTAGATTTAGTACCTAAACTTACCGATAAGTGGGCACCAATGAACTCCAATGAAAGTGATCCTGGTGTTGTTTTATTAAAATTGGGTGCATTATTAGCAGATAAAAATAATTATAATATAGATAAAAATATATTAGAAACTTTTCCTTTATCAGTAACACAACAATCAAATGCAAGAAAACTTTATGATATGTTAGGGTATTCTATGAGCTGGTATAAAGCATCATAGGCTACTCTTAGTTTTGTTTACACAGGCAGTAAAGATGATTTTGGTGAAAATAAAAATATAACTATACCAAAATACACAATGTTTACAGATGATAGTAGTAAAGTTGTTTATACATTAATTGAAGATATAACTATAAATGATTCTGGGGTACTATATACTGGGAATGCGTTACAGGGTATTATTAAAGATTATGAAGTAAATGGTGTTACAAATATCACATTAGACAACCTTGATTCAGAGTTGAGATTATTCTTTACTGATAAAATGATAGCACAAAATGGTATATTTATATCAGATGCAAATAAAGTTGAAAATACATGGAAACTAGTAGACAACCTTGAAACGTAGACATTGAACAGCTCCGTGTATAAATTTGGTGTTATGCCTAATACAGAAACATGTTATATACAATTTCCACAAGATATAGGTAATTTAATTGGAAATGGCTTAATTATTAAGTATATCGTAACAGATGGTGAATCAGGTAATGTTGATGCAAACAAAATAAACACTTTTTACTAGAAATTTAAAGTAAATATTTCCAAAAAAGTATCAGATGGCAGTACACAGACAACATCTGTTGATTTTACAGACACAATTGTTGTAAGAAATACAGCATCAACGGTAACAGGGGAAGATCCAGAAACAGTTGATTCCGCATACAGAAAATATAAGAAAACAATTGGTACTTTTGATACATTAGTAACACTAAGAGATTACGAAAATGCAGCTTATCTTGCAGAAAGTGAGTTAGGCGTGCCTTATATATCAAACGGCACTGTTAGTGATAGAACTTGTGATATTAACTATACAACAAAAGTAAAAGAATTAACAAATGAGGGTATGCAGGATAAGTTGTATATAGATAAGAAAAATAGCACATCTGAAATGACTGCATACGACATTGGACTGTATGTATTAAATCCAATGACCTCTATATACGATGAGTACTATTATAACAGATCATTTAGCGTAATTGATTCACAAGAAGCATTAAAATCTAAATTAGGTGATTATAATGTTTATAGCCATGATTTTTTAGACACATTATCAATTGATTAGAACCTACCATATATTTACAAAAATTTCTATACATTAAGAGGTAAGTTGATTACTTATTATAAAGTAACAGAAGAGCAAGCTGAAGAAATAGAAAAAAATGTAAAGCAGGCACTATTCAAGAGATATAATGCAAGAAATGTTGATTTTGGTCAACCAGTAGATTATGATGAGATAGTAAAGACAATTCAAAATGCAGATACTCGTATAAAGACCATCATTTTAAATGAGCCAGAATATGAATTTAGGTATATGTTGGTAAATGATAATAGTGGAAGTTATGCTACATCAAAGTCTTTTGATACTGATGCTGGTAAAGCATTATTAGAGAAAATTCTTGCAAAAATGATACTTTCTGGCTTTGTGCAATTATATAAGTTTGATGATGAGATTACTTATCAATTTGGTCAAACAGACATACAGAAATATGCTAACATAACAACAATTACTGCAGATAGCAAAATAAAAGTTACAGATTCTACTATTAATTACACTGTACTTAAAAACCAAAATGTACAATTTATAGCACCAAATTTGTATACTGAAAAATCATATGGTCCTTATGTAAAATATACTATGCAGGATTCTAATGGTCAATCAAGTACTTTTGAAATAAGATAGGGACAATATTATAGGTTGGATACTGATTAGCAGATAGCACTTACGTATACAGATTCTAATAATTCAGAGAAAACAGATAAAATAGAAAGTGGTTCAATTGTTTAGTATATAGACACTAGTAACACAACTTCTGTATTAAAAAATGTAGATAATACTACCACATATTTAAGTGCATCACAAACATTGAATGTATTAAAACCAAATGTAAAGGTGATAAAAGATTCAGATTTAAAATGTTTATGGTTTACTAATGATTATAAAAAATCAAATGATAATAAAACAGTGATTTATACACTGTTTGATACAAATCAGGTGGAGAGAATACTACAAGATAACGAGTATTTCATTTATACCAACGACACACAAAGTGGGTTAGTTATATTAGGCTCTGGCACACTTATTAAAAGGTAGAGCAATTCTGGTGGTGCTGTTTAGATGCAAACACAGGTAAAAGCAAGTGCAATAGTATCTGATGGTATTAATGCACTGACTGATAACGACTGGTATATTTATCATGCTAAGCAGAACAACCTAACATTGGCTGAAATGCAAATAATTACTCTTGCTGATGGTGCTGTTGTTGGTGGTGAACTTACTGTTAATGAAGTTGGCAATGACCCTGTGGCTATCGAAAATGCTTGGTATCAAGAATCTCCTACTGCAGAAGATATAGTGAATTTAGTTATTTATCCAACTGCACAGGGAACCGATGAAGTGGCGTTAGGGTGGAGAATTAGTTCAAAACTTAACTTATTAATGTCACCAGATACACCACAAGAGTTGTTGGAGCATCAAGAAATCACAGTTAAAACTTCTGATGATAAGACTAGTACAATAAAAGGAACTGGTTCAGGTACATCATATAAAAGTAAGTATGTGATGTCAAACAAAATATTAGCTTTTTCTGGTGGAAAAGATTTATCAGTAACTACACAGGATGAAACTAATATAGATATTTATTCTTATGATAGAGTTGAATTACCAAAGGATAGTGATAACAAGCCAACACAGTATAACTCTGATGGCACTATACAACTGAAAATGTAGCCAGACAAATCACATTGGGCAAATAATACCTTCTACTTTGGTTTTTTTAAAGATTAGGAAAAAAGAACAATACGTATACCAATAACATTACAAGGAAGAAATTCAACAGTTACTTTAGCTGCAGTACAACCTGATGGAAGTGAAGTAGAAGGTACACAAATAACACTTGGTTTTTATGAATCTAACAAGTCTGTTGGTTATATTTAGTGCAAAGAGAGCTATAGTGTTAAGTTTGGTGGAATTAAAATAACATCCTGGACTACAACAGAAAACGATTCAAGTGATACGTTAACAATTTATCCAATAAATGTTACTATTAATGGTGTAGGTGCACAAGATATGTACTCTGATCAATTATATCAAACAGTAGCAAACAGATATACTGATGCTAGTACAGTTTTAGGTGATATAGCTGATTATGTAAAATGTACAAATACAGTTAGTAATGGCAATACCTATACATTTAACCTTACCTATAAAGTACCTCAAAAAGACTTAATAGATACAGAAACAACATCAACAGAAAATATAAATGATCTATTTAAAGGTAATGCAGTATGGGATGTTAAGCATATATGTAATAAGTACACAATAGCACAATTAAATACAGAGAAATTAGATATACAAGTATCACCAACAAGCATTAAGTAAGGAGATTCTATGTTTAGAATACAAGACAATGTACCTGAGGTATATATCAATGAATCAAGAGATTTTCAATTAATTTCAAGATTATATGATGTTTTATTTTCAGGGACAAAATATGATATAGATTCTATGGTAAATGTACTTGATGCAACTCTTATAAAAGATAGTATGATTTAGTTACTATGTACAAAAGTTGGATTTTTCCCAAGATTTGATATAGATTCAAATGTATTAAAATATATCATAGCAAGTTTCCCTTATATATTAAAGTATAAGGGAAGCCAAAGGGGAATTGAGTTTGCAGTAAATGCTATATTAAAGGCAGAGAATAATCCAGATGCAATAGGTCAACCTTATATAACAATTGTAAAGAAAAAAACAACAGGCAGTAGCAATCAATCAGACTACACTGTTTATATTTACACAACAATTCAATTATATAATAGATTAGCATTAGAAGAAGTTTTAAGGTATGTATTGCCAATAGGATGCGATTATCAGATACTTCAATATAATGTAGTACCAGCAGTAAATCAACATCCAACATAGCTACAAAACAGTGATAATGCTAATATAATAAGAACAACACCAATAAGAGCTAGTGCAATTAGAGGTTCAAGTACACAGACTGATAAGGGCTATGACAAGTTATTACCAACTCTTGACCAAACAGAAGGATACGCGAAGAGTACATTTATTGATGATACTGTCGGAAGTTATTGCACAACACAGATTGTTGGTAGTGGCGATGATCTAACTGGTATAGAGGAAACTCTTTCTAACTATCCTATAAGTGAAACAAATGAGGGAATACTTGTGCAGTAGAAATTGAGTTAGAATCCGATAACAAGCATACAAAGAAGTAAAGCAAGAGCGAGGAATAAAAAGTCGTGATAATTAATGAACAAAAAATAGGATATTATGGCTATGCAAAGGTCAAGTATTTTAAAGGAAATGATTTAGTTAAGATGAAAACAATCTCAAATAACGGCACTTCCTTGCTTTTCAGACTACTTGCATAGGCTGTATGTGGTGAAAATGTACAAAACAGTATGCCAAAATATTTAGACATTGGAAACATTGCGAAAAACACTGGTGGTGAAGATGTATATAATACAAAATTAGCCTATAGGATAAATGTAGATGCAAAAGTAATTAAAACTCTTGTTAAAACACCGGTAAAAGTTAATACTATAGATGTATCGCAAATAGCAGCAAGTTTTACAGCATTTGTGCCTAGTAGGGTTATACTTGCAACACAAGGTACACAGCAAGATGAAAAAATGAATTGTTTACGTTTGTATAATAATTATGATGGTACAGGTGATGCTGGCTTATTAGCACAAATAAAACTTAATAGTGATGAGGAAATAAGTGTACAGGATTCGCAACAATACTCTTTGATGATAGAGTGGACTATGACTTTTGGTAATATGCCAAATAGTTAATAAGGGGTTTTTATGAACAGTTTTTTATAGAGTAACAAAATAAAGGTATTTCCTTGCAGTAATAGAAACCCTGAAAAAGATAGTACTTCTAGATTAATGACAGAGTACAACATATCATCATTAATAAATAGGTTTGTGGATTAGAAATCATTTGTTGTTTATAGTGAAGAGGCTAAAGGTACAGATTTTCATTTTGGTTTAGATTTTAATATAAATGGATACTATTTCAGAATAGATGATTTTAGAGATGTAATAGGGGAAACTGATTGGACAAAGCAAGCCTATACAAATAATACTACATATTTATATGCTGGTATTAAGATTGTTAAAGGTGCCATTTTTACAGAATTATCATCAACAAAATCTATTACAAAAATATTTACAGAAACTAAATCATCAGCAAGTGATCAAAGTGTTATTGGTTATATAGATGATGGTAGTTTTTATGGTATTACGTTTTAGTTAAAAAATAATATGGAGGAACCAGGTAGTTGGAATACTCCATAGAATAGTGGTATAACAAATATACTACCATTATTAAAGATAGTAGTTGATGATAATAAGTCAGTGACATCAGTATCTATACCAGAAGAGAGTTTTGTAAAGTTTAAAACAGGTAATAGTTACAGGTCTGTTTTAATTGATGATGGCAGATTAAGCTAAAAAATTTATTGGGAATTAAGGGAAAATTTTTTAAAAACCTTAATTCCTTTTTATATACTTTTGTATATATTATTGTAGGAGAAAATAAGAAAATGAAAGATGTTTTTATTACTTGTCCACATTGTGGAAGACAATATTTACCAGCAGAGATTTTTTATCCAAATGAATTTTTTGGTAGACCACATGACATTGAGAGAAAAGATAATTTACAAATTGATAGTTACTTTGGAAAACCTATGCAGTTAGATGAAGATTATGAGTGTGATAATTGTTTTAAAAAGTTTAGAGTAACAGCAAAATTACAATTTAAAGTAGAAGAGCTTGCAAAATACGATATGTCCAGAGCTTACATAACAAATTTATTTGATGATAAAATTACTTTGTCGGAGAGCGATGCAGAGTGATTTTAATTGAAGAAAAATAGGCGAAAAAAGTACCAGGGATAACATCTTTATTTTTGCATTTTGATTATAATAAAGATTTAATAGACATAATTAAAAGTTGTGATGGCAGAAATTATAATAAAAAAGATAAAACCTGGGAAGTACCTATATCCTATTTATCATATTTATTAGATATGTTTGTACTAATAGATGATATACAAATATAGCTACTAAAAGACAAAAAGCCTAAAATAATTAAATACAAACCAGAAGATGATATACTATTTAAACATTAGATAGATGGTGTTGAGTATGGACTTTCGCATGATAAATGGCTTTTGCTGGATTCTCCTGGTTTAGGAAAAACAGCTAGTATAATTAGACTTGCAGAAGAATTAAAAAAGAGGGATAATATAGAGCATTGTTTAGTTATTTGTGGCTTAAATTCATTAAAGAAGAATTGGCAGAAAGAGATAAATAAGTTTAGTAAGTTGCCTTGTAAGATAATAGGGGAAAGAGTAAACTCTAAGGGTAATACAGTTAATATAAGTATACAGGAATGTATAAAATAGTTAAGTGATCCGATAGAAGAGTTTTTCATTATTATTAATATAGAAAAATTAAGGGATGATAAACTACTAAAAGCTATACTAAAAAACAAACCAAATAAAATAGATTTTATAGTATTAGATGAAGCACACGTAGTTAAAAACTCCACATCACAGCAGGGTAGTAATTTCCTTAAAACAAAAGCTAAATATCAAGTAGGTGCAACAGGAACTCTTTTATTAAATAATCCTACTGATGTTTATGTTCCATTGAAGTGGATAGGTGCTGAGCACTCTACTCTTGGTAATTTTAAAAGTTATTATTATAGATACGATGGTTTTGGTGGTCAAGTAACAGGGTATAAAAATCTTGATTATTTGAAATATCAATTAGAGCAAGTATCATTAAGAAGAACGAAAGATTTATTAGATCTGCCAGAGAAGAATGTTATAGATGAGTACGTACAGATGGATGACAGACAACAGCAATTCTATAATAATATTAAAGCTGGTGTAAAAGATGAAGTGGATAAAGTTAAATTAAATACAGCTAATTTACTTGCTTTATTACAAAGACTTCGACAAGCGACAGAGTGCCCATCTTTATTAACAACAGAGAATATTTCATCGGCAAAAATAGATCGGTGTGTCGATTTAGCTGAGCAGATATTATCAGACCCAAGTGAAAAATTAGTTATTTTCAGTATATTTAAAGAACCATTGAAGATAGTAAAAAATGCTCTGGAAAAATTTAATCCATTATTATGCACTGGCGATATATCAGATGAAGAAATATCTAAAAACATAGACAATTTTCAAAATGACATAATTCACAAAGTAATATTATGTACAGTATCAAAGATGGGAACAGGTGTAACATTAAATAGGGCAAGCTACTCTATATTTTTGAGCACACCTTGGACAGATGGGGTACAGCAACAAGCCGAAGACAGAATACACCGAATAGGTACAAAAAGTCCAGTATTTATATATAGACTATGGACGAAAGATACTGTAGATGAAAGAGTATTGGAACTACTAACAAATAAAAAAGCATTATCAGACTATGTAATTGATGATAAGATTACAGCAGAAAATATAAGCGTATTGAAAAAATATGTAGAAGAATTGACTCAGTAAAATTTTTAGAAAAGCCAACAAAATTAGTTGACTTTTCTTTTTTAATATGTTATACTATGCTTACAAAAAATAAAACAAATAAGGTAAACAAAAAAATGAGAGATCAGATTAAGATTTCCACACAAGTAGACAGAAACGGGAATGTATATGAACTTGCAATTGATACGGATAGCAGAGAGTATCGGATTGGTTATTTTATTTTTTATGCGAGTGAGAATGATATTGACATGAAGAAGAGAGAAATTGATAAGCTTGCAAAAAGACTTGATTTCATTGGATTCAAAAAGGTTACATTATGAGTAGATTAACAAAGAAAGAATTAGATCATTACAGGAATTGTCCAGCAACAGGCTATCACACTGATGGATATATCGCCGTAGATGTGATAAGTAGTTTTGAGTATTATTTAGTAATGAAAGATTGCAGTGGTAAATTCCACAAGCTCATCATATACTTTACTGATAATCCTTATGTAAATTACAAAGGAAGAAGATTAAGATTAGATGATTTTTTGAGTTTTAGTTGACTTTTTATGCTAAATATGTTATACTATAAAATATAAGGAGATTTAATGCTAAGAGATTGCCTAAACCATTATGAAAACGTAGCGGACACATACCTAAGTATTGACTGGAGAAAAGCAAACAAAAACGAGTTGTGTTATAAGTGTTGTGAATATGAGAACAAGGATAACAGACTATATAATGCATATTTTAGTGCACTTATAGTTAGATACTGGCACTTAATTGCAAAAAATGCAAAACAAGCTCGTGGTGCGTATAATGAATACGATTGCTATAATTGGCTTGTAGATTCTATTGTTTCTACAATTACAACTAAACTGTGGTTAAATCCAGAATCAACTCTATATGAAGATCCATTAGCACCAGATAAAAGTATTAATGTAAGAATGAAGAGTCATAGACAGGGCTTTTATCAATGGAGTAATTGTGAAAAGCGTGCAGATTCTATCACCAAAAACAGAAGTATGGAAACACTTTTTGAAGATTGTGGTGATTCTGCTTTTCCTGTACAAGAGGATATTAGTCATAACATAGATTCTGAATTGACTATAAAAGATTTAATTGTAAGAGAGTTTAACAAAAAGAATTATATGGGCTCTTTTATCGTATACGGAATAGTTAATGCAGATGTCTTTGACAGGGTATTTGAGGGGCAGAAATCATATACAAAATTTAATAAGAAGAAGTTATCATCTTTTGTAAGGCATTTAGATAGTAGCTTTTGCGCAGAGTTTTCCAATGTAACAAAACTATCAAAAGAAGATGTAAAAATTGCAGTAGAAAAATGCAAAGGACTATCAAGAGTAAGAGTTTATACGATCATTAATAATACATTAGCATCTCTGCCGAAAAAACTTGCAAAGTAAACAAATAAACAAAAATTAAAAATTGAAAAAATAGTTTGTATACGTAGATAGGAGAGTTTTGTAAGTATGATGTTGGATATTCTCGCCACAGACAATATGGTGAGTTATAATGTAAAGGTAGCAAGAATAATGGGATTGCACAGTGCTATTTATATAAATGAGTTAATCAACATTAGTGCAAAAGCTATAAAGAAGAGCAAGCTGATTGCTGGTAAGTATTTCCTATTAGACAGAAAATACATTACAGAGAGAACAACGATAGAAGAGAAAGAGCAATTAGCAATAGATTATAAATTAGTTCAAAATAATATAATAAACAAGCCAGAGGATTCAACTGATGCAATATTTCTTAATGTTGATAAGTTAGCAGAAATGATTAGTTCGGACAATGAGAAATATTTAAATAGTTTGAGTAAACGTACGCAGGTTCATACTACATCACTGCCTGGTATGAAAGAGACACTGAAGCAAAAAAAGGCAAAAGAATTAAAAACATTTATAACAACAGATAATGATGAATTAAGGGTAGCCTTTGAGGGTTGGATAGATAGTGTACAAAACAATCCAAAGTCTACAGGACTTACTTCTGTAAAAGTTAGATTATTTCAAAAAGATGTGCACGCATTTGCAAAGGGTGATTTGGACTTGGCACTGAAGATTATAGAGATGAGCACAAAAGGTTCTTATGCAGATGCACAGTGGGCTATTAATAACTTTAATGCACATCCACCTGTTGGTTATAGAAAGAGATTTGAAAGTGATACAGATTCTGGTGTTGGTAGACAGCAAGATCAAGATAGTAGGGAGTGGTAATGACAGAAAACTGTTGGCTAAAAGGAAATTGTAATGGTGTAGATTGTGAGAAAGAGTTCTGTTTAAAGAAATTCAAACTAGACATTTTATATAAAAACAGTTTACTTCCAGAAACATATAAGAAGGATATTAAACTAAGACTAGATGCTGATTTAACTGATGAAGATGCATTTATAAGATTAAAAAAAGTACAAACAGACATTGTTAATTTTGTAAAAAGTGGGTATAATATTCATATACACTCTCCATATTGTGGTAATGGTAAAACAAGTTGGGCTGTTAAGTTGCTAAAAGAGTACCTGTTTAAGGTTTGGTATATATCAAATTTAGATTGTAACGGTATGTTTATACACGTACCACAGTTTTTACAAATGCTTAAAGATAATATTAGTGAAAAATCAGAGTATATTAAGTATGTAAAAGATAATATATATGATGCAGATTTGGTAGTATTTGATGAGGTTGCGACAGGTGCATTTACAAAATATGAGAGTGAAAATATTTTAAGCATAATAAACGATAGATTAGCAAATAATAAATCAAACATATATACATCAAATTTAAGTAATGATGATTTGAGAAGTATGTTAGGTGAAAGACTATATAGTAGAATTGTACAAAGTTCTATTGATATAGTATTTAATGGAAAAGATAAAAGAGGACTTTAAGTGATTCAGCTTCAGTTTTTAAATAGATTAATTAAAACAAGAGATGCTTCATTAATAACTATAAATAATATAGATAAATCGTTTTTCTCTGATTATGAAAAAGAGTTTACCTTTATTGTTGATCATTATACAGAGTATGGGAATATACCAGATGCAGAAACATTTGTTCACATGTTTCCAGACTTCGATATAGTAGATGTACATGAAACAGATAGATTCTTACTTGATGCACTTTTCAAAGACAAGAAAATGCGCTTAATGGCTGGTTCTTATAATAAAGCTAAGAATTTGATGCTTTCTGATAAAGCTGACCAGGCTATGGCAGAATTGCTGAGTGCTGCAGAAAAGGTAACACAGATAACGCATTTAGAAGCAGTAGACATTTTACACGATGATAGTAGATATAATAGATATATTGAGAAGTCGGAAGATTTTAAGAAATTCTATGTTTCAACAGGTATTAAAGAGCTTGATGCTATTATTGGTGGTTGGGATAGACAAGAGGAGTTAGCAACAATTATTGCTAGACCTGGCGTTGGTAAATCTTGGATACTTCTTAAAATTGCATTAGCTGCAGCAGAGCAGGGATTAACTGTTGGTCTGTACTCTGGTGAAATGTCAGAAGATAAAGTAGGTTTTCGTATTGATACATTATATGGGCATACTTCTAATACAAAAATTATACATGGTAATAGAAATATACAAAATGATTATAAAAAGCAGCTAGATGATATGTCAAAAAATATTAAGGGTAAACTTAAGGTAATTACACCAAAAATGTTTAATGGTACAATTGGTGCAAATGCTTTGAGATCATTTATAGAGAAAGAGAAAGTTGATATATTGTGCATTGACCAACACTCCTTACTTGAAGATGATAGAGGTTCGAGAGATCCTGTAGTAAGAGCATCAAATATTTCAAAAGATTTAAAGAAGTTACAGGTGCTAAAAAGAATACCTATTATTTCTGTATCACAGGCAAACAGACAATCAAATAAAAAGGGTGAAGAGAAAGTTGAAGATGATGATTTGTTAAGCCTTGAAAATATTTCACAATCAGATAGAATTGGTCAAGATAGCACAGTTGTTTTGGGTTTAACACAAAAAGATGGTGTATTATCGATTAAGTTAATAAAATCAAGAGATAGTATTGCTGGTACAGTATTTAAGTACGCAGTAGATTTTGATAAAGGTATATTTAATTACATACCTAGTGAGAAAGATGGCATTGAAGCTTGTGAAGAAGTGAAAGATAGGTATGAAACAAGCTATGATACAGGTGGAGATGAGTTTTAATGGATCTTATTGTTAAAAATAAAGTAGTTAGTGCATCTGTGAGAGAGATTATAGAAACTCTAAGAGCAGAAACCGGCTACAAGTATTTTAAGACAATTAAGGGTAATGATAATGATGATAAGTTAATGGTTACTTGTCCTTGGCATAAAGGTGGTCAAGAAAACCATCCATCCTGTTGTGTTACAAACACTGAATATAGTGATAAGTATGAAAAGGGATTTTTCTATTGTTTTACTTGTGGAAAAAGAGGTAAACTTACTGATGTAATTGCACATTGTTTAAATGACACAGAAGAAGTAGCAACAGATTGGCTTGCAGAAAGATTTGGTGATATTTTTATAGAAAAGCAGCTTGTGCTTACTGATATAGATTTAGACAAAAAAGAAAAGAAATACATGAACGAATCTATATTAAATAAATATAACTATTATAATGATTATATGTGGAAAAGAAAACTCTCTAAAGAAATAGTCGATAAGTTTGAGGTTGGTTATGATAAAGATGAGAGATCAATTACATTTCCCGTTAGAGATATAAGTGGTAGACTGCAGTTTATTACAGAGAGATCTATAGATGGTAAGTTTTTTAAGATACCAGATAGTGTAGACAAACCAGTATATTTATTGTATGAAGTTGTTAAAAATAATTATCCATTTGTAATTGTCTGTGAGGGGCAAATAGATGCTTTAACATGTTGGACCTATGGTGTACCGGCAGTTGCATTATTTGGTGTTGGAAGTGATACACAGTATGAAATATTAAATAAATCTGGAGTAAGAAGTTGGGTAACATTTTTTGATAATGATGATGCAGGAAGAAAGGCAACAAAAAGATTTAATAAGAATATAAGAAAAGATGTTTTAGTAACAAATTTATCATTTGGAAATATAAATAAAAAGGATATAAACGATTTAACTATACAGGAGTTTGATGAAATATTAGATAAACAAAATCTTTTTTTCAGAATTAATAGATAAAAGTTAACTTTTGGTATGTGTTAGATTGTATAGAATAGTGAAAGGTAAAAATTGAAATTATTGGAGGTAATATAAAAAATTATGGCAAGAATTGATTGGAACATGTTTAAAGAAAAGACAGAATCCACACAGACAACAAACACAGGTAGTAGCAACACAAGCAGAGTAGGTTACTTCTCTCTTAAAAATGATGGTGATGAGGCAGTTGTGCGTTTTATGCATGACACACCGGATGATTTCGACCTTCTTGTTGTACATCGTATGCAACAGGCAGATGGCAGATATAAATCAGTTAGTTGTTTAAGAAATCCTAACGATCCTATTGATATGTGTCCTATTTGCGCAGACGGTGGCAAACCAGAGTACAAAATTTATATTCATTTACTTGAGTATGTAAGACAGGAAGATGGCTCAGTTAAGCCTTTGCCAAAAGTGTGGGAAAGAAGTGCATCTTATGCAAAGAGACTTTCTAACCTTATGAATGAGTATGGTCCGTTGTCAGATTGCTTATTTAAGATTAAGAGACAGGGTGCTTCCGGTAGCCTTACGACAGGATATGATATTATGTATGCAAGTGATAAAGTATATCCTAGTAATGTTTATGTGAAAGATACAAAATTGTTTGATGGATATACAGCACTTGGTCACGCAGTACTTGATAAATCTTATGAAGAACTTGCAAATTTTGATGCTGCGCCTGAAAATGGTTTATCAACACCACGTACAAACAAAGTAGAAGCTCCTGCATATTCTGCACCAGCACAACAAGCAGTACCTACTTATGATAGACCTACACGTACGTATGATACACCTACACAAGCACAGCCATCAGAAAATGCATCAAGACCAAGAAGATATTATTAATTTAAGGAGATAACTTGACAGTAGATTCATTATGGGGCGATGATTTTACAGTTAAATCAGAGCCAGTTGAAGCGAAAAAGATTATTAAAAAGTTAAGTAAGCCAAAAGACGTAAAAAGAACTACCGAGAGTATTTTAAAATCAAAGTCCGTTGATATACATGAAAAGTTAGCTATCATTACCGAGAATGTTAAACGCATTCTCGGTAGATACGATAACCAAACAGTACTAATAAAGACAAAAGAAGATTATATTAAGTATATTGACAAATCTATAGAAAATGGTATAATTGCAGTCGATACTGAAACTAATAACAGTCTTGATCCTTTGCATTGTAAGATTATGGGGCTTTGTTTGTATACGCCTGGAATGAGGGCTTGTTATGTCCCTGTAAATCATGTAGATACAGATACAGGAGAGCGTTTAGATTGGCAACTTACGGAGCAAGATTTAGCAGAGCAGTTGTCGAGATTAAAAGATACAAAGATTTTAATGCATAACGGAAAATTCGATTATCAAGTAATAAAATGTACTTGTGGTGTTGAGCTTAAGATTTATTGGGATTCTTTGATTGCTGCAAAAATTCTTGATGAAAATGAGAAGTCCGCAGGCTTGAAACAACAGTATATAGATAAAATAGATAATACAGTGGAAAAATACTCTATTGAACATTTATTTAAAGGTGTTGAATACGCGGTAGTAGATCCAGCATTATTTACTCTATATGCAGCTACTGACTCTTTGATGACATATAAGTTGTATGAATGGCAGTGGAATAAACTTAATCAAAAGGGAAATGAGAAACTACTTAACTTAATGTTTAATGTAGAAATGCCTGTAGAGATAGTTGCAGCTGAAATGGAACTAACTGGTGTAGAAGTTGACCTTGATTACTCTAAAAGATTAAGTGATAAATATCATAAAAAGCTTGATGAAATTCAAAAAAAGATTGATGTTGAGTTAAGAAGATTAGAACCACAAGTAGAGGCTTGGCGATTAACAAAAGAGGCAAATCAAAGACCATCAGCATCAGAAGAGGACTTTGATGCACATAAACCATTAAAGAAAACAAAATCAGAGCAACTACAATCACCTGTAAATGTAGCAAGTCCTATGCAATTATCAATACTACTATATGATGTATTAAAAGTAGGTGTAGTAGATAAGAAAACACCTAGAGGTACAGGTGAAGATGTACTTAAACAAATAGATTTACCTATATGCAATCTAATTTTAGAGTATAGAGGTGTTTATAAACTATTAAGTACCTACATTGATGCAATTCCACAATTGGTAGATCCTACAACAGGCAGAGTGCATACACATTTCAATCAGTATGGAGCTGCAACAGGAAGATTTAGCTCTAGTGAACCATTAAACCTTTAAATTTTGGAGGCTTCTATCAGTGATGATAGAATAAACTGTGGGTTAATTCAGGGAAACTGGTTTAGCGAAAAATACCACAATCCTGATCCAAGCTTAAGAGAAAATCCTAAGAAGGAGCAACGACTAGAAATTGAGACCTAAAAGTTGATAATATTTCCACGAGTGCCCACTAACTTTATTAAATACATAAAGTTAAAGATATAGTCTGAACAGTAGAATAATGCTAAATAACTACTGAAGTTAGGATAAAGAGCCTAACGATAACAATTAAAGCAAAATATACCATCGCATAATAAAGAAATTCGTTTGATGTTTAAAGCAAAGGACGGGTGCGTATTAGTTGGTAGCGACTACAGTTTATAATAATTGTTGGCTGTAGTAAAACTTACTTAAACGGGGAACTCTTATTAAAAAGACAATCCCGTGCCAATTCTATATAAAATAGAAGTGCGTAGAGACTATCGAAAGGGTAGATGATAAATCGAGTAACCGAGTAGAGTAGATTTCAAGCGAGATCGAAACAGTAAGTACCTAAATAGGTAAAGAGATAGTCCGACACTCTTGGTGACAAGAGAAAGGTTTAGCGAACCTTGTAACAGTAAAAGCAACAAGAACCTCGTTTATTGGCAACTATGTCTGGTGATGAGAGTATGTTAAAATCTTACCAACAAGGGAAAGATTTATATGCTACTATGGGTGTAGGTGTTTATAAAAACGATTACTGGGATAATATGGAGCACACTAAAGACGGTGTATTTAGTGCAGAGGGTAAGAAGAGAAGAGGTAATATGAAGAAATTACTTTTGGGTATTACTTACCAAATGGGTGCAAAATCTATTTCAGTATCACTAAATTCATCTTTAGAAGAAGCACAGCAAATTGTAAATAACTTTTATGATGGGTTTCCTAAAATAAAGAGATGGATGGACGATACAAAAGAATCATGTAGGAAACTTGGTTATGTAGAAGATTTTTGGGGTAGAAGAAGAAGATTGCCTGATATACTTTTACCTAAATATGAAATAACTGATCCAAAAGCTTCTGAAACAGCTACCTTTAATCCTTTAATAGGAAGTTTAGGCAAAGTGCAGTTAAAAACTAATCCTAAAATAAAGAAGTATGAAGCAGAGTTAAATAACGTAAAAGACAGAAAAACAGCTAACTTAATTATATCACAAGCAGAGAAAGATGGACTAAAAGTAAAGGATAATAATTACTTTATTGCACAGGCAGAAAGACAGTGTGTGAACGCACGTATACAGGGATCGGCTGCTACTCTTACAAAAATGGCTATGGTTAAAATCTTTAATGATCCAGAACTTAAAAGATTAGGATTTAAATTATCCATCGCAGTGCACGATGAGTTGATAGGTGAGTGCCCAGAAGAAAACAAAGACGAATGTGCAAAAAGATTAAGTGGTTTAATGATAGCCACTGCACCAGAGAATGGTGTTGTATGCCCAATGAAGTGTGATTCAGTGGTTGAAAAAAACTGGTATACAGAAGATTATACTGGTGAACTTATCGAAGAGTACGAAGAAAATATTGAGAAGAATGGAATGAGTCCAGAACAGGCTAAAAAACACCTGGTGGATGATCATGAAGAGGCTTCTGAAGAATTTTTTAAAAATCTTTTTGAAAAGTTGAATTGTGCATAACCAAGTAGTGTATAGATAAATGAGGAATGAACGAAAATGAAAGATTATGTTATTTATAAAAAATATCAATTTAGAGCAGGTGAACCAGCAGAATTAAAAGATTCAAAGGAATTTGTGCAGGTTTTACTGAGTGCAAAAGAAGAGCAAGTAATTAATATTTGTCAAAGATTAAATATGGAATGTAAACATCATGGCATAAATCTGCATTATATGTTTCAAGAACTTAAGCCTTATGATGGGTGCTTTGATAATGAATAAATAATAAAGACGGAGGACCTTTATTTTGATTATAATTAGAACAGACGAATTAAAAGACATTTGTAGCAAAATACTTACTGCAGTAGATGATAGTGATTTATCAGTAGTAACTGAAACACTACAACTTAAGACAGTAGAAAATACACTTATACTTGCAGTAACTAATAAAGAGTATTTTGTGGAAATCAGAACAGAACTTACAGGTGAAGTTGGAGAGTTTAATGCAACAGTAAATGCAAAACTTTTCCTTAAGCTGATTTCACAGATTACAACAGAATCTATTGAATTTGAATCAGTAGAAAATACCCTTGTTATTAATGGTAATGGTACTTACAAGCTTCCACTTATTTTTGAAGGTGAAAAGCTTTTGGAACTACCTAGAATTGAAATTGCTAATCCTACTGCAGAAATGAACGTTAGTAGCGATATTCTTCTTAGCATTTTGCAGTATAATAGTAAAGAGTTGCAGAAAGGTTCCATTGTGCAACCAGTACAGAAGTTGTATTACCTTGATGAAAAGGGTTGCATCACATTTACAACAGGTGCTTGCGTAAACGACTTCACACTTGAAAAGCCTATTTCAGTACTTTTGAATAACAAGCTTGTTAAATTGTTTAAGTTGTTTAAGAGCGGTGGCGATGTTAAATTTACTCTTGGTTATGATGCAATCAGTGATGACACAATTCAAACAAAAGTTAAATTTGAAAACAGTACAGTATCAATTACATCAATTCTTTCCTGTGATGATACTTTGCTTCGTAGGGTGCCTGTAGAAGGTATTAGAAAGAGAGCAAATGATGTTTATGAAAACCAAGTAAATATCAGCAAAGATTCATTAATTCAGACTATTAATAGACTTATGCTCTTTACACAAAACGGAACAAAAGAAATTATCAGACCTTATAGCAAATTTGTTTTCAAGAAAGATGAAGTAGTTATCTGGGATGCTAAGAGAGAAAATTGCGAGACTATACCTTATGTTGGTGGTGAGGCAACAAGTAGTAAATACGAAGCAGTACTTGATTTAACAGACCTTAAACTTACATTAGAATCTTGTACAGAGCAGTTTGTTACAGTTAAGTATGGTAATGGGCAAGCGGTTGTAATCAGCAGAGGTAATGTTTCTAACGTAATTCCAGAAGTTAGTGGAATTAACTAATAGAGTTGTTTGGTAAGGTGGTGTAAAAGCCACCTTGCTTATAGGAAATGGAATATGGCAGTAAATCGTGGTAAGTCATTTGAATTAAAAGTAAGAGAGGATCTTAAAAAAGTGCCAGGCATAAGCATAGACAGATTAACAGATAGTATGTCAGGCTACTATAATGTAAAGAATATTTCTGATTTAATTTTTTATCGTTACCCATTTATTTGCTATGGGGAAATTAAGAGTCATTTGGGTAATACTTTTCCTTTAGCTAATTTAACGCAGTATGAAAAGCTGTTAACGAAAAAAGATATAAAAGGTGTAAGAGCTGGTGTTATCTTATGGTTTATAGAACATGATAAAGTTTTATGGGTGCCTATAAAAACATTTGAGAGAGCTAAACAAGATGGTCTAAAATCTATTAGTGTTAAAATGGATTTTGAGAAGTATAATATATTAGAAATACCATCAGTAAAGAGAAGAGTATTTTTAGATAGCGATTACAGCTATTTATTTCGAGTTTGGGAAAAGGAATTAGAAGAAGATGGAAAATAATACGTTTGCAGATTTACAGGCACAGCTGATAGAAGATGTTAATAGCTTTAACGATGTTGCAGTAAAAACAGCAAATTCATATACAGCAGATTTAGATGAGCTAATGAACTCCTTGTATACTTTTATTACAAAGCCTGATGAGGTAGAAACAGTTATCCTTGAAAGATATTATATGGAACTAACAAACCTACTTTATTTTATGGCGCAAAAAGTAGAGACACTGAATATTTATGCAGATATAGCTAAATCAAAAGCAAAAGAAGCATATAACGGATATTATCTACAATTCAGCTCCAATAAAGATGAAAAAGGAAAATCATTAAGAACAATTGCAGAAAATACCGCTTTATCAGAGCAAAATTCAAAAACAGAAGCAACTCTGGGTATGGTATATGAAAGTGCTTATAGTATTGCAAAGAATAAGGTTGCAGCTGGTTTTGAAATGGTAAATACAATAAGAAAGGTATTAAGCGTAAGGCAAACACAAATGCAACTTGATATGGGACCATCCTATAATATAAAAGCAACGAGTAGTGAGGAAGTATGATTAGATTTGAAAAAGTATCATTTGAAGAGTTTAGAAAATCATGTAAAAATGATATTAATAGTAATTATTTTGGTTACAAGTGTGATGTAGAAGAAAAGATTAAAAAGTACTATGATGAAATAAAATTACCAGAAAGGTCAACTAGTGGTTCAGCTGGGTACGATTTCTTTGCTCCTTTTGATTATACTTTCTTTCCACAGTATAATTGTAAAACTGGTATGATAGGGGAAGAAGATCAATTTTTATATCCAACAGGAATTAGATTTGTTACAGATAGGGATGATATAGTACTGCTCTGTATGCCAAAGAGTGGTCTAGGTTGTAAGTATGGAATGAGATTAAAGAATACAATTGGTGTTGTTGACAGTGATTATTTTAAATCCGACAATGAGGGGCACATAAAAGTTAAAATGTCTGTTGATTCAATACTTAGTCAAGCTGTTGTTAGTGGTAAAGCTTTTATGCAGGGAGTTATTGTGCCATTTATTAAAACAGATGATGATTATGTAAACAGTAGTAGAAATGGTGGGTTTGGTTCTACCGGAGTTTAATTCTTCGGTAGATAAACTTGTATAAAAAGATGGAGAAAGTTATTTTAGATGGCAAAAGAAGTAGAAAGCATTAGTGATATTTTAAAAAAGATTAATAAGAAATTTGGTGATGGCGTAGCAAGTTTTGGAGTACCTAAATTGATTACGTATGGTACACTGTCATTAGGTTCACCATCTTTAGATTTCTGTTTATATAATAGCTTAACAGAGGGTAAATTTGTAGAGCTTAGCGGTTTTGAATCATCAGGCAAAACCACTCTTGCATTTTTAATTGCTGCAAGCTTTATTAAGAAAGAAAAAGAGCGTAATCCAGAAAATCCTAGAAAGATTTTGTTTGTGGATGCAGAAGCTGCTTGTGATCCAGAGTGGGCATATATAGCTACAGGGTATGATATGAATGATCCTGTTGTGCAAACAATTTATATTGAGGGCTCTGGTCAAACTGCAGAAGAGTATTTTGATACAGTTATTGATTTAGTAAAGACAGGTGAAATTGGACTTGTTATTTTCGATTCTTTAACTATGCTTGTAAGCCAGCAGATTGCAGATGAATCATTAGAGAAGAAACAAATGGGTGGCATTTCTTCCGTTCTTGGTGATTTCTGTAAGAGAGCCGTTGGTTTGTTTAATAGAAATCATTGTACATTTATTGGTATTAATGGTTTAACTGAAAACATTTCTGGTTATGGTGATCCTTTCCATACACCTGGCGGTAAAACTTGGAAACGGGCTTGTATGGTAAGATTGCGAGTTAAGCGTGGCGATTTCTTTAATGATGATGGTGAAGTAATTGCAAAGAAAGATGCACAATCACCTGCAGGCAATGTAATAGAAGTGTACGTAGAAAAAACAAAAGTGTGTAAGTGGGATAGAAAGCTTGGATTCTCTTACCTTAATTATGAAAGAGGAATAGACTTAATTCAAGATACGATTCAAGTTGCAACATATTTTGGTTTAATTGATGACAGCACACAAGGCTCTTATAAGTTAGTTGATCCAGAAACTGGTGAAATACTTGTAGACGAATCTGGAAAAGAGCTTAAGATAAGGGGTAAGAAAAACGTTAAGCCTTACTTTGAAGAGCATCCAGAGCTATTTAAGAGCTTATACAAGAAAGTGTACGATATGATGGAAAAGAAAGATGATCCTAATATAGTATCCTTTGAAAAACTGTTAAATGTAGATGTTTCGGAAGTAATTGGTGATTCTTCTGATGAGGAGTAATTGTGCTGACTAAAAAGAATTGGAATAAGGCATACGAAATACTTAAAAATAATTCTGATGTAGATAGTAAAAGTAGTGGTGGTATTTATCGCTTTGCTTATCTAACCTATGATGGACTAAAAGAGTTATTAGGAAATAAGTACATACCACTATGTGAAAGACAGAATTATTCGCCAACAGTAGGTCAATGGGTAGAGTTATTTGAAAAATACAGGTTAAAGGATAGAGTGTATTTTCTTGGTTATATTGTTGAATCAGCAAGAAGCGACCGTAGAGTGTCAATAGAGGGGATAGAAGCAGAGGTTGGTTCAGAGTTTAATGCAGAAGAGTGGAAAGCAATTTGTAAAATTACATCTTGTGCTGATACATTTCACACAGACCCATTACTTGCTTGGTGGGATTAAAAAGAAAGAGCCTAAAAATAAGGCTCTTTTTTCATATAAACTTTACTTCCTGTACTTTTTGTTTTGTATAGATATTTGAGATGGATTTATTAACTTGGTCAAAATTCAATTGTTACACATTTTATGAAAGTTTGCATAAATATTACTATTATGATCAACCTGTGAAAACATCTGTAACGCAATTTGTAGAAACTTTATTTGAACCTTTTGATAAGGATAAAATTAGTTTACAGTACGCGCAGAAGCACAAAATAAATCAAGAAGATGTATTAGCAGACTGGGAAAAGAAAAGTAAAATATCAACTGTTTCTGGTACAATAATTCATAAGTATTTAGAGGATTATGCTCGTGGTAAGGTATTTGATATTGACTACTCAGAGGCTATAAAAAATTATATAGAGGAAGAGGTAAGAGAAAGAGTTTCATTAATTTTGCCACAAGCTAAAAAATTCCATAATGATACACTAAACAAGTTAATTCCTATACAAATGGAATATACTGTTGGGATAGATGATGTTATAGCAGGTAATATAGACTTGCTTTGCTGGAATGTTCTTAAAGGTGAATTTCAAATATGGGATTATAAAAATGTAAAAGAAATAAATACGTTCAGTAAGTACAATAAATACGGTTTAAAAGAGTTTTCAAAATACCAAGATTGTAATTTTGTACACTACTCCATACAGCAAAATTTATACAAGTTGATGTTGGAGAGAAAATTAGGAATAAAAGTTGGAAACTGTTATTTAGTACATTTCTCTGTTTTAGGAAAGGGAACAAAAATATATCAATGTTTGGATCTACAAAAAGAGTGTAACCTGGCTTTAGGTAGATTAATTAAGGAGAGTAAGAATGACAAATAATAAAGAATCAACAAGATATTACTCTAATTTGCATGAGGATAGTGTTTGTAAAGCACTTAATGGTAGAAGAAATGCTAATAGTGGTGCAGGTAAATTTACAGGTGGTGATGTTACAGTTCAATCCTGTGGTTTATTAGTAGAGTGTAAAACCTCAATGTCTGAAAAAGATTCATTTAGCATAAAAAGGGAGTGGTTAGAAAAAGTTAAACAAGAAACATTTGCAACAAGAAATAATAATAGTGTTTTATGTTTCAACTTTGGACCAGAGCAAAAGAATTATTATGTAATACCAGAAAAGCTAATGAAATTCCTTGTAGAAAAATTATCAGAGGAAGAGGCTTAAATTAGTTGACAAAAGAAATCAAATATGATAAAATATAGTTAAGAAAATTACTTGGAGGTAATATATAAAAATGTGTTTGATTAGAAAAGCTATGAGAGAGAAGAAAGCAAGAAAGCAGTTCCTTATGTTGGACAACGACAAAGTAAATGAATTGATTAAGATTCAGAGTACAGAATTTGACAGAAAGAGAAAGCTTACTGATTCCATGAGAGATGCTATGCGTAAAGCCTATAAAAATGGTGTATCTCTTAAAGAGTTGTCCGAGAAGTATGGTATTACTACTCTTGCTGTACGTTATAATGTAGACGATGATTATAGGGAAGAGTATAATAAAAAGCGTAGTAGAAAATACAAGGATAACCATAGTGGAAGAACCATTTTCCCTGATGATCTTGCAGAATATAAGAAGTCGCTCATCAGAGAGAAGAAAATTAAGGTTTATGGACTTATTTAAGGGGAAAACAAAAAATGGAAATTACTGTTGATAAGAATAAATATGAGTTTATTGATTTGCTTAATAAGGTAAATAGACCTGGAGCAGATATTAATGCACTTATATACAAACTATCATCCTCAGATTTCTTTATTGCACCATGCTCTACAAAAAATCATTTGGCTTGTGTTGGTGGTTTATGCCAGCACTCTTTAAATGTATATAGGACATTGGTTAAGCTTAATGAAGAATTTAAATTTGGTTTGTCCGATGAAACTATGATTGTTATTGGACTTCTTCATGATATTGCAAAAATGGATAAATTCGAGCAGTATTATAGAAATGTACAAAAGTATAGTGAAAACGGTAAAAAATCAGATGAGAACGGCAGATATGATTGGGTAAAAGAGTGGGCATACAAACTTAAAGAAGATAATAATCGGTTTGTATTTGGTCATCATGGTCAGAATAGTGAGTATATTGCAAACTCTTACATACCGCTTACCACAGAAGAATCTGCTGCAATCGTAAACCAAATGTCTGGTGCAACAGAAGAGTACAAACCATATGATGCATCTGCTATACTTGCTAAATATAAATCAGTAGTGGCGTTACATATGGCGGATTTCTTATGTACATTTTATTTGGACAGAGTAGATGAATGAGTTAATTAAGAAACAATTATTAGCTTGTGAGCATGTTGTTTTGCCTACTTGGGACGATAATACCACCTTAATAACGATAAAGAAAGGAAGTATTAAAAAAGAGCTTAAATTTGAATTTGGTTGTTACTATAAAATAGAAATATCAGATAAAGTTCTTTCACCAACATCAGAATCAACATTGGCTAAAAATTGGAATGGTAATACTGTGCCACCATCAAAAATATTTAATTGTGTAGTTCAGCAGTTGATGGGGAAAATGGTTAAAGTAGATGGTGTAGCAGTTATAGATAATGTGGCAACTGACCAAAAATGGAATGGTTGGTTGCCTATTAGTGAAGTAGTTATTTTAGAGGAGATTTAATGCAGAGCTTAGCAACGCGTTATAGACCAAAAACTCTTGAGGAAGTTTGTTCGCAGGCTTCTATTATTAAGATACTAAAGAAGCAAATTCAAACAGGACAGATTAAAAATTGTTATCTTTTGTGTGGACCAAGTGGCACGGGGAAAACATCGATTGCACGTATACTTGCATATTTAATTAATGAAGGAAAGGGTGAGCCTATTGAAATTGATGCTGCAAGTAATAATAGTGTTGATAATGTTAGAAATCTAATTGACCAGGCGCACGAGAGAGCTATTGGCTGTAAATATAAGATTTTTATTATAGACGAATCACACGCACTTACTAACCAGGCATATCAAGCATTTCTTAAAACAATCGAGGAGCCACCTCCCTTTACTATTTTTATTTTCTGTACGACAGATCCACAGAAGATGCCTTCTACAATTATTAACCGTGTGCAGAGATTTAATTTAACAAAAATAGAAACTAATATAATTGCAGATAGGTTAAAATATATTTGTAAGAATGAAGGAATTGTTTTCTCTGATGAAGCTATTGATTTTATTGCAAAAATTAGTGATGGTGGAATGAGAGATGCAATTGCAAATCTTGAAAAAGTTTCTGATTACGGTGATGTTAATATAGATAATGCAATCGAGTGCCTTGGTTCATATTCTTACTCTATGTTTTTCGATTTAGTTAATTCATTAATTGATGGAAGAGATGAATCTGTATTAAATATAGTTAATACTGTATATAACAAAGGATCAGATTTGAAACTATTTGTCAATCAGTTTTTAAGTTTCTGTTTGGATGTTTCAAAGTACATTATTTTTGGTAATTGTAATTTATTGAAAATACCTTCTACTATGGAAAATGATTTAAAGAACGCAACTAATATAGAGGGCGCAAAAGATTACTATATGTACCTTGTAGATAAGTTACTTGATTTAAAAATGATGCTTAAAAACGACACAAATATAAAAGATACCATTGAGGTATGTTTATTACGTATTTGCAGATACATTAAATGAGGTAAATAGCGGTGATTGGACAAGAGAGAATTATTAGTTATATAGAAAACAAAACAAGAGATACTTTTCCAAGATCGCTTATTTTACTTGGTGAAAAAGGTTGTGGAAAACATACAGTTGTAGATATTATTGCAAAGAAATTAAACTTACAAGTAGTAGACATAACAGATAATCTTAACTTTGATTATTTACTTAATCTGCAACAAAAACCAGAACCATTTATTTATTTAATCAGAGCAGTAGATACGACAATAAAAGCACAAAATGCTATGCTTAAATTTGTAGAAGAGCCATTAAAAAACTCCTTTATTGTAATACTTGCAGAAAATTCTAATCAATTATTACCAACGGTTTATAACAGATGCCAGGTACTTAATTTTAAACCTTATAGTAAAGAAGAATTAAAGAACTTTACCAATAATGATTTTATCATAGAGGTAGCAAAAACACCTGGGCAAGTAAAACTATTAGAGAGTAGTAACATAGATGATTTAGTTGTTTTGTGCAATAAGATAGTAACTAAAATAGGTGTAGCAAATGTTCCAAATGTTTTAACTATACCAAATAAAATAGCATTTAAACAAGAAAAAGATAAGTTTGATTTAGACATACTCTCTATTATACTTGGTTACTCTATTACAAAATACATTAAAGAAAATAATGTGGATAAGAAATATTATGAATTTTATGATCTATATAGAAACTGGGACAGAGAAAGAAGAGCAACAACACTAAATCAAAAAGTTTTATTTGAAAATTATTTATTGAAATGTAAGGATTGTTTGGGGGCATAAGATGGAACTACAGGAATTAAGTAACGCACTAAAAAATAATTCTAACATAGAGTCATTTTATATATTCCTAAATACAGAGAATACCTTTTTATCAAATCAGTATATAGAAGAAATTTCTAAAGTTAAGAGTCTTTCTATTAGTTATGTAGATGAGTTAAAAAGTTTAGTTCCAGACAAGAATGATATATTTGGTTGTGATGTAACTCTATCAGAAAATACTTTATATGTATACAAAACAGATGAGTTTGTATGTAATGATATTTCTATTAAAAATGTAAAAAACTTAATCATTGTTTGTAATAAAATAGAAAAAAATACAGCTGAATTATTTAAAAAATTTATTATAGAAATGCCTAAATTACAAGAATGGCAAATAAAAGACTATGTTTACTCGTTAGCTGATGGAGTAGATCATAGAAAGTTAGATTGGTTAATTTCTATTTGTAATAAAGATATATATAGAATAGATAATGAGCTATCAAAAATAAAGATATTTAATAAAAAAGACAGAGATGATGTTTTTAACCAATTTGCAGAAGAGGGTGCATTTAGTGATTTGAGCAATATAGTAGTGTTTGATTTAACAAGTGCTATATTAAAAAGAGATGCAAAGCGAACATCAGAGATTTTAGAGGATATTAAAAATTTTAATTGCGAGCCTTTTGGTGTACTTACCTTACTTTTAAATTCATTTAGAAACGTTATAAATATACAGTTATCAAGAGATCCATCAGCAGTTAGCTTAGGTATGAAACCAGCACAGTTCTATGCAATACAGAAAAATAATTGTGGTGTATATACCAAAGAGCAGCTTGTTACTATTTTTGAATTGTTATCAAAAATAGAGTTTAGAGTTAAGATGGGAGAGTTACCAGTAGAATTGTTAATAGATTATATGGTAACAAATATTTTTGCAGTATGAAAGTAAATGAAATATATAATATGGATTGCCTTGATGGGCTCTTAAAAATAGAAGATAATAGTGTTGATTTAGTAGTAACTTCGCCACCTTATAATATAGACATTAAGTATGATTCTTATGATGATAATAAGTCATGGGAAGAGTATTTAGAGTGGTGTGAAAAGTGGATAAAAGAGTGCTACCGCATACTTAAAGATGATGGAAGAATGTGTATAAACCACTATATTTCTTTTACTGATACAAAAAAGAAAGATTCCCATTGTATGATTTTATTACAATACAAAACAAAATTGGTATGCACCCATCTAAAATTGTAGTATGGGAGGATACAACAAAATCAAAACTAACAGCGTGTGGCAGTTGGTTATCAGCAAGCAGTCCATATATACAAACGCCTTATGAGGGAATATTAATTTCTTATAAGAAGCAGTGGTCTAAAATAAATAAGGGTGAATCTACAATAAGCAAAGAAGATTTTATTGAAGGCACAAGTGGTGTGTGGAAACTAGGAACAGCACAACAACTTACAATAGCAAATTTCCCTGTTGCATTACCGAAGAGATATATAGAACTTCTTACTTATAAAGGTGATTTAGTAGTAGATCCTTTTATGGGAAGTGGTACAACTGCTTTGGCTTGTATAGAAACAGAGAGAAATTTTATCGGTTTTGAATTGTCTAAAAATTATTGTGAAATAGCAAACAGAAGAATTGGAAAAGATAAAAGTGCCTTGTGGTAAGAAAAGAATTGGAAGTCAACAAAATTAGTTGACTTCCCTTTTATATTATGATATAATATAAGTACAAAATTTGGTTGAGGTGATTCAAATGGAACAAGAAATTCTTCGTAGCAAAATTGAAAAATGGTGTGAAAAGCTTGCTGAAAATGATAAAAAGCGTTTTGAGGATATGGGTATTGGTTACCTTGCACCTACCTATGGTTATGATTGGAATAAGAAATATATTAGAATTTGGTATGCTTCAAGTAATTCTAGAAGCTCTTTTGCTTTTGTTGACCAAGATGGAAATATTTACAAATGCGCTGGTTGGAAAGCACCTGCAAAAGGAGTAAGAGGTTTTATCGATAATCCCCCTATGACCTTAAGAGATTTGTATGCAAGAGGGTGAGAATTGAAAGTTTTAGTAGTAGGTGATGTGCATTGGTCAGAGTACTCAAGCATCATCAGAAAAAGAGGTAATAAGTACTCTAAAAGATTGGAAAATTTAATAAACAGCTTAAATTGGGTAGAAGAGCAAGCAGAAAAACTCAGTGTTGATAGAGTACTTTTTCTCGGTGATTTCTTTGATAAACAGAGTTTAAATGCAAATGAATTAAGTGCTCTACAAGAAGTTGTCTGGTCAAACAAAGACCATATATTTATTGTAGGAAACCATGAGGGATTATCAGAAGATTTATCTATAAGTTCTGCACACTTGTTTAAGCTAATTCCTAATACAAGAGTTATTGATAAACCAGAGTTAGATATTGGTTTTGGTTATGAATTTTTGTATCTTCCATATTGTTTAGAGAAAAACAGAAAAACTATAAGTGAAACTTTAGGACCATTATATAAAAAAGATGTGTTTGTAACACAAGAAGTAAAGTTATTATATGTATTTAGCCACAATGATATAAAAATGCAGTATGGATTATTAAAATCTGAAAACGGATATGATCCAGAAGATATAGATAGAAGTTGTAGTTTATTTCTTAATGGACATCTTCATAACGGTGGTAAATTTAGTGAAGTTGGCTATAACGTAGGTAATCTAACGGGGCAGAATTTTTCAGAAGATGCAGAGCATTATCAGCACCAGATTTGTATTTTAGATACGGATAGAGAGACATTAACTTGGGAAGAAAATCCTTATGCGTTTAACTTGTATAAATTTGATGTAAATACAGTAGAAGAACTTAATAATAAATTAAATATATTAAAAGATAATGCAGTACTTACTATAAAAGCACCAGAGCAAATTACATCAGAGGTAAGGGAAATATTACTTAAAAATAATAAAGTAAAAGATTTCAGAGTTGTTTCAATAGTAGGGAGAGAATCTAAACAGGAAGAGCAGAAATTAGAATCTGTAAATCATTTAGATGAGTTTGTAAACTTTATAAGGAATAATATGGAAGTAACTCCAAAAGTAATTGAAGAGTTATCTTATATTTGTAAATAATTATGACAGGAATAGTAAAACAAATTGATTATAATACTGCTGTGGATTTTTTACTTCCTAGGCATTATAGTGGAAGAGTACCACAGATAGTAGTTGCATTTGGTTGGTATATAGATGGTGAATTAAAAGCAGTTTGTTCTTTTGGTAAACCTGCTTCAAGATTTCCTTGTATAAGCGTTTGTGGTGAGAAGTTTGAGGATAATGTATATGAATTAAATAGATTGTGCAGAACAGAAGATCTAACATTGCAACTATCACAGTTTGTTTCTTGTTGTTTACGTTTGTTAAAAAATAAAGATTGGATTATTATTTCTTACAGTGATACAGGGATGAATCACCACGGATATATTTACCAAGCTTGTAATTTTATTTACACAGGAACTACAAGAAAGTGCACCGATAAATATACAGGTAAAAAGCATAATAGACACTATAAAGATTATGATTCTTTTGGGTTGCGACAAGTTAGAACGATTAAGCACAGATATGTTTATTTCTGTACAAAAAAATAAGAAACTGTTAAAGGAGTGGAAAAGTAATCTAAACTGGAAACAGGAACCATATCCAAAGGGTGATAACAGTAATTATAAATTAGGTGATTATTATAAGCCGACAGTATTAGATTCTTCTGGTAATATAGTAGAAATAAAAGAAGAAGTAAAAAAGTCAGAAGACATAGGAATAAAGAATAGTTTGTGGTGAGGTATATATGAAATTAAATTTTCATAGAATAGAAATAGAGAATTTTTTATCAATTGGTAAAGCAGATATTTCATTATCAGACAGAGGCTTTACTATTGTTAATGGTGTTAATAATAATCCAGCAGATTCTGCAATTTCAAATGGTTCTGGAAAAAGCTCCATTTTTGAGGCAATAAGTTGGTCTTTAACAGGAGAAACTATCAGAGGTGTAAAAGATGTTGTTAATATGTTTACCACTGGTGGTACTGCTGTTACAATTTATTTTTCAGTAGATAAAGATGAATTTATTGTATCAAGATATAAAGACCACAAAGTATATAAAACTGATTTAAAGATTAACATTAATGGTGAGGATAAATCTGGCAAAGGAATTAGAGATAGCCAGAAACTTCTCGAATCTTATTTACCTGATTTAAATAGTTCTTTATTAGGCTCTGTTATCTTACTTGGTCAAGGGCTACCACAGAGATTTACAAATAATAGTCCATCTGGTAGAAAGGAAGTACTTGAAAAACTATCAAAATCAGACTTTATGATTGAGGATTTAAAGAGTAGAATTTCCGATAGAAAAACAGAGTTGCAAAAGCAACTAAGAGAAAAAGAAGATTTAATTCTGGTTGCGCAAACAAAGCTGAGTACATTAAAAAGACAGAACGAGGATTATAATTTAAAACTTAACTCCATGGAAGATCCATCTGTTTATAAAAACATAATTGAAAAAGCAGAAAAATCTAAAAAAGAGTTAGGAGATAAAATACTTGAATATTCAAATAAACTTCAACAAGAGCAGACTTGGCTAAATTCATTAAAAGAAAAGAAGAGTTTAATACAATCAGAATTTACAGAAAAAATAAATAATGAAAATATTAGATATTTACAAACAAAATCAGAAAAAGAATCTGAGATAAGGTATTTAGAAACAAGATATAATCAACTTAATAAAGAAATAACTAATGCAAAAAACATAAAAGACACATGTCCTACTTGTGGAAGAAAGTTTGAAAATGTATTTATTCCAGATGTAAGTTCACAGGAAGCAGAGGCAGAGGGATTACAAAACAGTTTATCAACAATAAGAAGTTACTTATCTGGTTTATTATTAGATTCAAATATGATGAAAAAGAAATATACGGATGAATCAGATTTTGCAGTAAGAAGTATTGTAGAAGAAATAAAAAAGAGCGAAACTAATATAAATACATTAAGTTCAGAGTTAAATTCATTTACTATCAAGCAGAGAGAAGAAGAAGAAACGATAAATAAGTATAATCTTGATTTGTCTAATTATGAATCTACAGTAAATACTATTAAAAATAATATAGCAGCAAATGAGAAAGCAATAAATAAACTTGATGAGGAAGTTGTATATAATAATGTAGAGAGAAGTTCATTAGAAGAAAGAGTTTCCATAGTTAATAGATTTTCTACTTTGATTACTCGTGATTTCCGTGGACAATTATTAAAAAATGTAATTAAATATATAGATTCAAGGGCAAAAGAATATTGCAAGGATGTATTTAATACCACAGATTTAGACTTTATACTAGATGGAAACAATATAGATATTAAATATTGTGGAAAATATATGGAGAGTTTATCTGGTGGTGAAAAACAAAAAATAGACTTGATTATACAGTTTTCTATAAGAGATATGCTTTGTCAGTTTCTTGATTTCAGAAGCAATATAATAGCACTTGATGAAATATTTGATGCCTTGGACAGTATTAGTTGTGATAAAGTAATAAACCTAATATCAACAAAATTATCTGATATTGATAGTGTATTTATTATTACACACCATCAAGAATTGGGTATACCTATTGATAGCACAATTACTGTAACAAAGGATAGTAGTGGAGTAAGTTACGTATGTTAAATAAGAAAAATTAGAAGTGGCGAGTGGTTGATTATTGTAAGTGGGTGGATGAAAATGCCTATAAACCAGATGTTGATAAAGATGATTTATTTGATGCTTTATATCAAATAGTAAATTCTATCGCTATAAAGAATAAAATGCTTCCTAGTTGGCAAGATTATAGACCATTTGCATTATATGCTTCTGGAAGATTATATATGAGGTTAACACACCCAAGGCAATACTTATCACCAGATTCTGGGAAACAATTAAAGAAAATTAAATCTATATTAAACTTCTTAAATAAAACAATGCGACCAATGATTATAGATTATCAGAATCAAAACTTTGGTCAAACAATCAACCCAGAAGTACATTCCAGCACAGCAGAAGAGGTAAGAGATGGCTTTATAAAGAAGGTAATAAACCAGAACAAAGATTTATTAAAGGTAGATTTTGAGTATTATTTGAATAGAATTAAAAATACAGTAAAAGACCTTATTAAAAAGACACCATACGGCAATGATGCGGTTATGGTGCAACGTATTTATGTTAGTTGTATGTTATCATTACTTAATCAAATAACGCTTTGTAATGCAAATAAAGAGCGTTTAAAAAGAAGATATGAGAGCGGATTCAAAACAGAAGATTTCCTTAATAGAGTATATGAGGAAGAGAGATAGTATTCTATAACATTATATCATCTAGATTGCAGTATGTATAATTATATAGCTACATTAGTTGGAAGAATTACATCAGAAATAGTGAGAGATTTGAAAGATTTAATTGGTGACAGTGAGCCATCAGATGCAGTAGTTCAATCACTACTTGCAGACCAGCTGGAGGGATTATATGCTGAAGAATGATGTAGAGAATTTAAAACAACAAGATTTTTATAGTTTATTGTTATTTACTTTGTATAAAATGACAAATGTTCCAGAGTACTCATCTTTAAGTGAGTTAGCTTATATTTTAGATAAAAACAATTTTCTAAATTTATGCGAGTATTTTGGCGGGCAAACAATTAAAATACCTACTATACAAGACGTAGAATCTTTAGTATACTCTTTGTTATTATATCAGTATGTAAATGTACAGCATATGGATTATGATGAGGCACTTACTTTAATAGGACATGAATCTTGTGAATTACGTAAAGTAAAGAGCCAGTACACAGAACTTTGTAAAATTATGGATAAGTATCATTTTGAAACAAGGGGTTACTAATATATGAAAAATGATACATCTTTAGACAGAATAAAAGATATGTTAAGTGATATACAGCAACACAAAAGACCAAAAAATACCTTGTTACAAATTTATATTACAGAAAGACTTAATAAATCTATGAGCGTATATTATAAACAATTATTAACAAGTAGTGAAACTCTTAAATATAAAAATGAAAGAAGAGTTATGTATAAACTAACAAAGTGAGGAATACTTATGTCAGATTATGAAACAGTGGATATCATAGGAGATATTTGTACGCTTACAACCATACCAAGAAGATCTATGAACAGATTGGTTAAGCATGAAAATTGGTGTATATGTGAAGCGTTACAAGAGAGTAGATTGAAGAAAGAAAATATATCAGTATTAGATATAGGAATAGGAACTCTATATATAGAGGTAGGTGAAGAGACAGTACAATATAAATTTATACCATCAAGATCATTAGAATCAAATATAGTAGACACAATTACTAATGGAAAAAATCCGTTAGTAGTTAATGTAGAAGATACCTTTGCTGATAGAATTACTAAAACTTACAAGGATGTTTTCTGATTAACAAATTGTGTGCAGGATAAAATATGGAAGAAACCGAAAACAAAATACAATTGGCATCCATAAAAGCTGATTAGGATGCAGAGAATATAGCACAACAAATATTAGATGAAACTGAATTAGAGAAGGTACAGGATTTAACACATCTATTTAATGTATCACAGATAAAGAAACAAGTTGTAAGAACTCTCGCATATAATAAACTTCTTGATGGTATTACAGACCAGATGCAAGAGAGGGTGGATAAGAGAGCAGATCAATTCAGTAATAAAGATTTGTTAGATTATGCTAAACTTATGGCAGACAACATTGACAAAGCACAGAAACAAATACAAACCGTAGATGCAACACCAATGATACAAATAAATCAGCAGAATAACGTAGTAAGTGTAAATAGTGATGATGTGTTAGACAGAGATTCCAGAAGAAGAATTATGGAAGCTGCAAAAGCCGCTATGGAATTTCTTAAAAATCAGCAAGAGCAGAAAGAAATTATGGAAAACCAAGAAAATATTTCTGAAAACTGCGAAAATGACACTGATGAGGTTGTATATGGTAGTGATAGTGCAGAAATGCTATCAAATGAAGAAGAATAATTGGAGGTTAAAATGGCAGAAACAGTAGAGAAAGATTATAAACAAGAAGCTAAGAATTTACAGGCGGAAGTAGATAGACTTAACAAAGAAAATGAGCAACTTAGAGCAGTAGCAGAAAACGCTACAAGACAGCTACAAAATACTTATGCACTTCTTAATAATATCACAGAGTATGTGATTACAAACACCACGAGAGTAGAAAAATGAAAAGATATATAGTTGTAACTTATAAGAATGGTTCAGTGATTAATATTGATGTACCAGAAACTTATTACCAAGATAAGTATAAGAATAGACCAGAGCAGAGACTTCACAAAATCTTCATTAAAGAATATAATAAGTTTGTAGAGGCAATGAAAAGGGGAAAAGAAGTAGTTGCAGTAGGTAAGTATTTAACATTTTCTAATACCTCTGTCTGTGGTAAAGATGTGCTTGGAATTGATATTAAGGATGTGGATGAAGAAGTAAAATCAGAGGTAGTTATACCAGGAACAGAGCGAGAAGTTAAGGTAGATCTTTCAGAATCACAGATTGAAAAACTTGCAGAAAAGGTACTAAACTCTGATTTGTTAGATAACTTAAATAAGAGTTTACAAAAACTACTTACTTATTTCAGTAAATCAAATGTAGAGTTGTCTATAAAGGCTGGGAAGAAACAACCAGCAACAAAAAAGAAAAAAATTGAAGATGTACAGGATGGAGAAATCAGTAAGTAATGGATATGTTTGATAAACTTCAGGACGAGAGCGTTATCGATTATATAATGCGTTTAGCTGAATTAAAGAAAGATAACAAGGGAATTACTTGGCAGTTAATTGCAGATTATGTAGGTGAAAACTTTTGTCTTGATAGAACAGAATCTTGGGTAAGAAAAACCGTAAAGAAAGAGTTGGGTCTTATACCTGATGAGCACGAAGATATTTTAGATTGTATACAAGAGCAACAAGAGATACTTGATGAAACTTATCTAAAAATCAAAAAAGAAAAAGCAAAATTATCTGATGAAAGAGTGCAGGTAAATGCTTATTATAGAACATTAGCAAGAGAAGAAACAATACAAGAGATTGCTATTAAAACAGCACAGGAAATGTCTAATAAGAAAATCCTGCAAAAGTTTCAACCATCTGTTACTGGTGATAAAGAAGCAATTTTGTGTATTAGTGATTGGCATTACGGAATAGAAATTAAAAATCCTTGGAATGAGTTTAATACTGAAATTTGTAAAGACAGGGTTTCAAAACTTCTTGCTGAAACAATAAAAAGAATTAAGGAAAATAAATGTAAAGTACTCCATATTGCCAACCTTGGTGATCTAATTGCAGGAAGAATACATTTAAATCTTCGTCTTGATAGTAGAATTGATGTAATTACGCAGACTATGCAAGTAAGTGAAATATTAGCAGAATTTATTAATGAACTTACAAAATATGTTTACGTTGATTATTATGATTGTATAGATAATCATAGCAGACTTGAGCCTAATAAAAAAGAGGCACAAGAGCTTGAAACATTAGCTAGAATAATTCCTTGGTATTTAAAAGAAAGATTTAAGGATAATGATAATATAGTAATAAACAGTAATAAGTTTGGCTATGATATTAGTACATTTGAATCATTAGGGCACAAAGTAATAAGCGTACATGGTGATAAAGATAAGCCTGCAACAGTAATGCAAAGTATTTCATCCTTTACAAGAGATCAGTATGATTTAGTTCTTATGGCACACAGACACCATGTTTATATGGATGAATCTTGTGGTACTCTTCTTGTTTGTAACGGCAGTTTAATGGGTACAGACAGTTTTGCACAGAAGTTAAGATTAAATTCACCAGCATCACAAAACCTTATTATTGTTAGTAAAGATTTAGTAATGGACACTTTATATAGAATTGTTTTGGTTTAAAATGGCTTATATTTGTTTATATATATATAAGTAGAAAAGTCCTACAGTAAGTCCAGTAATGGTAAGCCTGTAGGTATAGGAGATTTATTATGAGAATTATAGGTAAAGATGGCAAAGATTATGCTTCTGAAAAAGAATGTATAGAAGCTGATAAGAAGTATGAAGAAGAACTAAAAGCAAAGAAAGATACAGAGCTTAAAAAGGTAGAAGCTGAAAAAACTGCTGTTGCTACAAAAAAGAAAGAAAAAGCACAGGCAGTAGAAGATGCAAGAAAGAAATGTGCAGAGGCAACAAAACTTTATCAAGTAGCAAAGAAGAAAGCTGAAGATATTTTAAGAGAGGCTAACAAAAAAGCTGAAGAAGTACTTAAAGAAGCTGCTGCAAAAGTAGAAAAAGCATCAGAAGAGAGAATGAACGCTGTAATAGAGTTTAATAAAGAGTTTGGTCCTTACAGAACAGTGCTTACAGGAAATGATGCTATTGATGCATTTAACAATGATTTCTTTGTTGATAGTTTACTCCCTTATTGGGCTAGATCCATTTTCGGTCTGTAATCTGATAGAAATTTATTAAAAAGAGTACTGATTATTTTTCAGTACTCTTCATTTTTATATGAATAGATTTTGTATAGATATTTGAGAGAACAAAGAAGATGAGTATTTAGGATTTACTACCAACAGACTATGCAATTGAGTATATAGAAGAATTTTCAACACAGGTATGTGCAACAGATTTTATAGGTTATTTATTTGATTTGAAATGTTTAGGATATAAATGTTTTAAAGGCGTTGGTGGCGCAATAGATACTTTTGGAAAATTCAGAATATACTCTCTGAATAAAAAACAAATAAAAAACAGAAGAGCTATAAAGATATATAAGAAATTGTTGAAATTAGGTTTTCTTGAATTTCCTAATGAACCATTTCCAGAATTTACAAAAAGAGAGAATATAAACCTAAATCCACAGGAATCCTTTTTTATAGAAGAGCCATTATTTCGGTATGCACAAAAAGAAGATTCATTGCACGGATATGGAAATCAATTAGTTTTCAGTAGTACGGAGGAGTTAAATGAGCAAGAAACACATTGAAGAGTATTATAGCAAAATATGTGATCAATATGAGGAGTTTGTAAATGAATTAAAAGAATTTCAAGAGAGTGCAAAAGATAAAGTATTGCCACCAGAAGTAGGTGAAAATCTTAAAGCAATGTTTGTACCACTTGAAAACAATTGGAAAACCCTTGGGTATGTAATGTATTTGCTAAATAAATCAAACAAGAAACCAAAACAATATGAAAGACAGCACAAGAAAGAAACAAGAAACTTTAAAACAGATAAAGATGTATATGAAGAAAACAGAAATTGCATAAAACAAGTAAAAGATTATGCAGATAGTTTTGAGGAAAAGAAATGAATTTAAGAGAAATTGCAGAAGAACTTGGACTTAATTATAGTGGAGAATATGGCAAAAATAATTCCTATGTAATAGATTTATATACAGACAAAGAATTTGGCAAAGTATACTCATTATTGGATAGAAATGAAGAAGTGGAGCAGTTAGAAGAGAATAATCTTTTAACAGTACATAACGCAAGCTTAATTTATTTATATAAAGATAGATACCAAATAAACTTAAAGAGTAATTTCGATACAGATGAATACTCTATTATATTAACAGATTTAGGAGAGCAGAATGATTAAGGAAATTATTACAGACCTTGATAAATTAGATGACAGAGCAGAAGAAGTTGACTGCTTAAAAGAGAATAGTATTGTAAGAGAAACTACACTAAATCTTAAACATACAATGCAAGCAAAAAACCTTACATATTTGACCGGTCCTCAGATAGGTGTAAACAAAAGAATTATGTGCATTAATTTTAATGGTGATATTAGAACTTTTGTAAATCCTATTTTAGGTGCAGTTAAAGGCTTTGTATTAAGCAGAGAAGATTGTGCAAGTATACCAGGAAAAGAGTATATTTTACCAAGAAACGCAGAAGTACAAATTATCTATCAAACACCAACAGGAAAAACACAGAGTAATAAACTAAAGGGAAGAGCCGCATTTGTGGCACAAGCAGCAGTACAGGCATTAGATGGTCTTTATATTTCAGATGTTGGTCTTCCTGTATTAGATGGCTGGGACGATTTATCAGAAGAAGAAAAAGATTCAGTTATTTCGGATTATCTAGATTCACTTGATATGAAGAAGAAAGATATAGATAAAGAGATAAAAGAAGATAAAATACTTAACGATACAAAAGAAGCAATTGATTTTATACAGAGTGTAGCATCTGGTGAAACAGCGTTGGAGAAAGTTTGATGGATTATACTATCAAGATACCTAATTTTCCATTTAAGGTAGGTGATAAGGTAAAGAGAAATAATGAGTTGTTGTATATATCAGATATTGTATTTTCTATGACTGACTTTGACTGGTTAGTGATAGCATTTATAATAGATGAAAAAGATGTAATAAAAAAGACAATAACAATTCCATATAAAATTTTCTTTCCTGATAGCCTTACTGAAAAATAACAAAGAGCCACTGTAAAGCTTCTTGCAGTGGCTATCATTTTGCAGAAAAGGAGAATTAAATAATGCTAAATTTTATCCACGAAAAAAGTGGAAATAGTATGTTAATGGAAAAACTATTTTTAGGAGACTGTAAATATGTTTATTGTTAAAAGAAATGGTAAAAGAGAAAAATTTGACTCTGAAAAAATAAAAAAAGCACTTGAAAAAGCAAATCTATCTGTACCAGAAGAGGATAGAATATCACAAACAATCATAAATAATATTGCAAACAAGGTTGAGCAATTAGCAGATGAACATGAAACAATGTTTACAGTAGAAGATATACAAAATGCAATTGAAGATTACCTTATTACAGCGAACAAATTTGAGTTAACCAGGGCATGCATTAAATACAGATATATTAAAGCCATGGCTAAAAATAAGTATGCCGAGTTGATGGATGCAGTTGCAAAGAAAATATCAGGAAAGGATGTAGTAAACCAAAACGCAAATTTGGATGAAAAATCATTTGGTGGTAGGTTAGGGGAAACTACTTCCTTAATTATGAAACAATATGCGCTAGATTATTGTGTTTCACCTACAACAAGGGATAATCATATAAACAACATGATTTATATCCACGACCAGGATCACTTACCCATAGGGGATCATAATTGCCTGACAGTACCCTTTGACCAACTATTATCAGAGGGATTTAATACAAGACAGACCGATGTTAGAACAGCAGGCTCTATAAATACAGCACTACAATTAGTTGCTGTTATATTTCAGCTACAATCATTAGTACAGTTTGGTGGTGTATCAGCAGCTACATTAGATTCTACATTAGTGCCTTATATAAGAAAAAGTTTTTCTAAATACTTTGTAGACGAAATGAAAGATAGAAAACCTAACTGGAAAAAACAAGTACCTAAAGAATTACGTTTTAATGATCCAGAATTTACAAAGAAAAAATATAGGAAAATATATAACGCTGCAATGAGACTTCTTATAAAAGAGACACACCAAGCAGTAGAAGCAATGTATCACAACTTAAATACTTTACAATCAAGATCAGGCAACCAGCTTCCCTTTTCTTCTATTAATTTCGGTCTTTGTACTGAACCGGAAGGAAGATTATTATCTAAAGAATTTCTTGAAGTATGTAGAGAAGGTTTAGGTAAATACCATAGAACCTCTATTTTCCCATGTGTCATTTTTCAATGTAAAAAAGGTGTAAATGTAGATCCAAAAGACCCAAACTATGATTTATTTAAATTAGCTCTTCAATGTACATCTGAAAGATTATATCCAAATTACGGTAACTGTGATTGGAGTGTTCAGAAAAAATGGGTATCAGAAGATAGAGAAATTAAAAATAGAGTAATAAATGAATTATCTAAAGAAGATAAAAATAAACTAATTGAAAGAGTAAAAAATAATAAAGATCTTCAATATGTGCTTGCACTTGATGAAAATGCAGTTCCATTAAAAGAAGAACAGAGGTACGAAGTATTTAGCACCATGGGCTGTAGGACTGTTAATGGTTCAGATATAAATTTTGAACCTTTGTACAGAAGAAATATTAAATCAGTTATTGATACTGGTAAACCTATTTGTAGAACTCTTAAATCATCTATTCAGAAAGATGGTAGAGGTAATATATGCCCAACAACAATTATTCTTCCTACTATTGCTATGGAAGCAGATAGAGATGTAAATAAATTCTTTAAATTATTAAATAAAAAATTAGAAGAAGCTAAAGATTCTCTTATAGATAGATTTAATTGGATATGTTCACAACCTTGGGAATCGGCAAGATTTATGTATGAAAATCACGTAATGGCAGGGTATATTCCAAAGGAAGGAATTAGATCTGCTTTACAACATGGCACAGTAGTTATTGGTTTAATAGGAATGGCAGAAACCTTGGAGTTATTAGTTGATTGCAATCAAACCAAACCAGATGGAATGGAATTAGCTAAAAGAATTTGCCAACTATATAAAGATAGATGTGCTGAATATAAGAAAAAATATTCTCTAAATTTTGGAGTTTATTATACTCCAGCAGAAAATCTTTGTTATACATCTATGAAGAAATTTCAAGCACAGTACGGTATAATTCCAAAAGTATCTGATCACGAGTTTTTCACTAATTCAATACATGTACCTGTGTGGGAAAAAGTAGATGCTCTTAAAAAAATTAAAATAGAGAGTGAATTAACCGGGTACAGCTCTGCAGGATGTATTACTTACGTTGAGTTGGATGCATCTGTTAAGAACAATACAAAAGCATTAGAGGAAATTGTTGATTATGCAATGGAAAATGATATTCCTTATTTAGCACTTAACTTGCCAAATGATGTTTGCATGAATTGTGGGCTTCAACAGGAGATACCAGGTGCTTGTCCAAGATGTGGCTCTACAAATATACAAAGATTAAGAAGAGTTACAGGATATCTATCTACAGATTATTCTAATTTCAACAAGGGTAAAATAGCTGAAGTTGAAGCCAGAGTTAAACATACAGGCGTAAATGCAGAATTATGAGGAAGAAATTGTTAAATGAATTATGAAGCGATAACAACCTGTGATGTTGCAAATGGTGAGGGGTTAGGTGTAGTTTTGTGGGTTTCTGGGTGCGACCTACACTGTGATAAATGTCAAAACCAAGAGACTTGGGATCCTAACTCTGGAAAAAAGTTTACAAAAGAACAGGAAGAAGAGATTATAAGAGAATTAAAAAGACCAGAGATAACAAGATTTACTTTATCTGGTGGACATCCACTAATGAGGTGCAACAGAGATACAGTAAAAAATTTAATCATTAATATAAGAAAAGAGTTTGGTAATTCTATTTCTATTTGGTTATATACTGGCTATACTTATGAAAAGTTAGACAAAGAATGTGAAGAAATAGTTAAATTATGTGATGTTATAGTGGATGGTGCTTTTATACAGGAGAAAAGAGATATATCACTACCATTTAGAGGATCCAGTAATCAAAGATTAATCCGAATTAAGAAGTAAAAATAACGCTACTTTTGGATAAAATATTTCCATTAGTAGCGTTTTTACTTATATAGATTTGTATAAATTTGTGTAGGAAAATTAAGAAAAAAGAGGGCTAACTAAATAAATGGAAAATAAATATGAATATGTAAATCATCCATCGCATTATACTGCAGGTGGTGTAGAAGCAATTGATGTAATAGAAGCATGGGATTTAAATTTTAATCTTGGTTCTGTGGTTAAGTATATTTCAAGAGCCGGTAAAAAACCATCTGGAAGTTTAGATAAAGACCACAAGCAATTAGAAGATCTAAAAAAAGCACTTTGGTATATGAATAGAGAAGTGGAACGCCTTGCAAAATTAGTTGACAAATCCAAATAAATATGCTATAATAAGCTTACAAAATCAATTTGAGGTGATTAAGTGAGTATTGTAAGAAATGGTAAAACTTATTATAAACTTGGTCTATGTTGGGTAAGAAAACTTGACCAGGTAAAAGATTATTTTGAAATGAATAAGAACACTTCTGATTATAATTACTATGTGGAATTTCATGGTGAATATCTATTTAGTGATGAAACAGAAAATGATTGGTATCTTAAAGTAACAGGAAAGACAAAAGAAAGATTTGTAGCGGAGGGATTATGATTACATTTCCTATAGTTTGTAAAGAGTGCAAAACCAAAGTATTATATACAAATAAAGAACTTTTTGAGGAGTGGAATTTTGGTGATAAAGATCATCCACTTCCAAGAGGTGTAGTAGCCACAAAATCGCATTACTTAAATTGTCCTAATTGTGGTGAACCTATTTACACTGATTATAAAAGCTATGACAGTATCGAAGAGATTAAAAAGGTAATTAAAAACACCAGTAAATTTATGAAAAGAGCAGATTTAGAATTAGAGGAAGAACAATGAAAATGAAAAATGTAGTTGAATACAAAGTAAATAAGTCCAAATATGATACAGAATACGTTTGCCATTGTGCAGAGTATAGTTTCAAATTTCATGTAGAAGATGGTAATATTGTAGAAGATGAAATTTATTGTTATGGTGATGCAGAAGGACTCCCTGATATTATTGTAGATGTTTATAATTGGGATATTGATATTTTTATTCTTGCTCCTATCACGGCAATACCTTATGGCAGTGTAGAACAGTTTATATTTACTCTTAAGCATGCTGAAACAGCTATGAAATATATTAAAGAGTTTTTTGAAGATTTGCGCAAGGAGTACATGTCGTGAAAGAGCTTAAAGTAGATGTTTTGAGCGTACAGGGAATTAAGAGTAGTAGAAAGGAATACAACTGCGATAATTGTAAAAAAGTAATCAAGGTAGGGGATCCTTACTCTCGCGGTTATGCAAAAGTGGGTGGCAGACAGGTTTCTTTTTTCGTATGTAAAAAATGTGCAAAGAAAGTGTTTATGGAAGAAGATGGCGATGCCTATATTGATACAAGAGCAATTTTTAGTGCTTACAATAGGCTATATGAGGACGAAGAAGGATGATTTGGATTAAGACCGAACGTAGACTACAAAAATTTGATTCAGTTAGAATAGAAGAAAGTAGATTCAAGGTGTATTTATATGTTGCTAAGATTTTCGACAGCGATAAAAATAGTTTTAGTACAATTGAGTTTCTGAAAGATAATATTGCAGATGTTATGAATTACATTACAGAAAAAGTGTTGGCACCTGTACCTAATTCCATTATAGATTTGGAAGAGTTAAATAAAATTATTGAGGAGTTCTAAAATGAATACTGGAAAGCAAATTAAAAATGCGAATGGAAAAACATATACCGTTCTTGCAACTAATGGTAATAAAGCCATTTTAGTAGGTGGTAATGATTTTGTAGTAATTACAGATTTACAGAGATTTATTGATACAGGTAGTTGGAGTTGTGGTAATTATTTTCCTTTCTTTTATGATGAAAATAGTGAAATAGGACTTACAGAAGCACTTGAATTTTATAGAGATTTAAATGTATGAATTGTAGAGAACTAATATCGACCGGAAGAGAGGATTACTCTTTCTTTGTGCTTTGTGATTGCCAATTTGAAATATTACAATTCTATTATTATAAAAAGAAGTTAGATTATCCAGAAATAATAGGACTTAAATTTTTTGGGCATATTGATAATAAGATAAGCTCTATAGATAGGACAGTGCAATTTACAGAAGATAATTTTAAAGATCTTGTTGATTTCATATCAGAAGAAACAGATTACTTTGAATTAAGAGATGGCGTGCAGATACTAAAAGCAGAGAGAAAAACACCTGGATATTTAACTATAAAAAAGATAGGTGTTAAAAATAAAAAAGAATTTGTTTTATGGGATGTAGAGTTTCATAAGAGCACTTGGAAAGAATTAATTAATAAATTAAACATAATTCAAAAAATGATTGAGGATGAAAAGAGATGTTGAAAGATATTATTAATGAGAAGTGGAAAGAAAAATACAAGGAAAAAGATGTACTAGGTAAATCTGTGTTTGAGAGTATAAAAGCAAAAATTATGACTGCTGAAAAATCTGGTAAGTATACATTGCCATTGGAAGATTCAGTAGTAGAATCCCTTATTGTAAAAGAATCAAAAGAACTTAAAGAAACAAGAGAATTTTATAAAGCAGATTCCAAAGAGTTCACAGAAATCAGCTATAAAATTAGTTTGTTAGAAGAGTTTTTACCTAAACAGCTTTGTGAAGAAGATGTGATAGAGATTGTTAAAAAGTTGTCTGTTAGTGAAAAGAATATGGGAAAAATAATTAAACAGACAATCGATGCTGTTGGTAATTCTTTCGATAAATCTAAAATTGCAGGAATTGTAAAATCCGTGCTTTAAAATTAGTTGACTTTTTACTGGTCTTGTGCTATAATATAAGTACAAAATAAAGAAAAGGTAGTTGATATGAAACAATATATCGATGTGGTACTTGAAAAATGAGAGTTACTTTAGCAGCAGTAGAACGCGCAATTGATAAGAATAATAAAATTCTTAAGGAAGTATATCCATTATTTACTTATCCACATTTCCATAAAATAGTTGTAAGAAAGGCACACAGTTATTGGGGAAACATAAGAGTAAGAAACGGCAGCTATGAGTTGCACATAAGTAAACTTATAGAAAGTATACCAGATGAAAAGATGGCATACAAAGCGTTAAATGATACTGTTATCCACGAATTAATTCATACTATACCAGGTTGCTTTAATCATGGCGATAAGTTTGTTTCTATTGCAAATAAAGTAAATAAAATGTATTCTGGTTATAATGTAAAGATTAAAAACAGTACAAGCGAATATGGCTTTAGATATAAAAAAGAAAACAAGTATAAGTATTTATTTCACTGTAATACATGTGGAAATGAAGTTTGTTATATGAGAGCACCGAAGTATGATGTTAGCGAGTATACTTGTTTGAAATGTAATACATCAAATTTATCCTTAGTTAAACTATGAGGTGGTAAATGAAAATTTTTATTGATTTTGATGATACAATAGTTAATAGTACTGAAACTTTTGTTAAGGTATATAATGAACTGTATAATAAAAACGTAAATGAAAAATCAATTATTTACCATGGATTTAAACCACAGATAAACTTAAATAGAGAAGAAATAGCTTATATTTTCTCTTCTGATAAATTTACAAAATACTTGCAACCAATTCATGGGGTATATAAAGCACTATCAGAATTAAAGAAAAATGGATTTGAATTATATTTAATTACTAATTGCTCTGATAAAAGTGTTATACAGAAATCTATTTGGTTTGAAAATCATAAACAGTACAGTAATTTGTTTTGTGGAAAGATATTTTTAAGTTTAAATAAGCCTTATGATAAATCTATAATTGATATGAAAAATTCTGTATTAATAGATGATCATAAAGAAAACCACAGATTAAGTAACGCATTTATAAAGGTGGCATATAATTACTATCCAGAAAGAGAGTGGTGTCCAACAGAAAAAGATGGTGTAGTCGTATTTAATAGTTGGAAAAAGATAAAAGAATATTTGATAAAGACTTGTTTGCCAAAACAGTAAAATAAAAAAAAATAAATTAACAAAGGTGGTGATAGAACAGTTATGGCAGCAAAGAATTTTACAGTTAAAGCAAAGTACTTTAATGGGAAGAAAGAAAGCACAGAATCTATGCTTCGTAGATTCAAACGTAAAGAAGAAAAGCAGAATCTTTTGAGAAGCTTGAAAGAAAAGGAATTTTATGTACCTAAATCAGCAAGAAAGAATCTTAAGAGAAAGTATGCAAGACTTCGTAGGGAGCAGGATCTTAAAAAGAGAACAGCAAAGTATGGAGTAGAAAACTTTGATGATAAACCAGTCTGGTAAAAAAGCAACGGTAATAAATCTTTATGGTGGACCTGGTTGTGGTAAAAGTACTGCTGCAGCCTATATATTTGCCAAACTAAAAATGGTAGGAGTAAGTTGTGAATTAGTAACAGAATTTGCAAAAGACAAAACTTGGGAAAACAATTCAAAAGCACTACATTGCCAACCTTATGTATTTGGTGAACAGTGTTATAGAATGGATAGATGTGCAGACCAGGTAGATGTTATTATTACAGATTCACCATTACTATTATCTGCACTCTATAATGAGGACAAAGATTTAGAGCCAGAATTTACAAAAATAGTTATCAAGAAGTTTAATACATTTACAAACTATAATTTCTTTTTAAAGCGTTGGAAGAAATACTGTAACATTGGAAGATTACAAACAGAAGAGCAGGCAATAGAGATAGACAACAAAATAAAAAGTATGCTTACTTCTAATAAAATATCTTTTGATGAAGTGGAAGGAAGATCCGATGGTTTTGAAGAAATTATATACAGAGTAAGAAATCTTATAGGAAAATAAAGAAAATGACAATTTGTTTTGATGTTAAAGATGAAAAAGAAATGCGGTTTGGTGGTGCTTATTATTCTGCAAGCGACCTTGTAAAAGATAAGCCTACGTACATTAAGTCAGTAGTATATAACAAGAAGAAATCTACTACTGCCGTTATTTGGAGTGACGGCACAGCAACAAAAGCAGTTTGTAATGAACATGATACCTATAATCCAGAACAAGGACTGTTAGTTGCAGTAATGCGTAAAATGTGTGGAAGAGAGTTTGTTAATAAGCTTTTGTTTGATTGGTCAGTATCAGATGATGTTATTTCTGAAAGTGATGGTGTTAAGGTACGAACAATAAAAGATGTGAGAAAAGAGAATACAGTTGATTTCAAGTGAAGTAATTAAGCACTCCAAATAGGAGTGCTTTTTTGTATATATTATTAGGTAAAAATGTATTTATAGAGTAAAAAATATCGCTAAACTTAATGATTGAGGTATTATATAAATGACAGATTCCTAGATAACATTAAAAATTAAATATACAACAGATTTAGATGACTTTAGTGTTATCTTGAAGTATATTAAAGAGTATAATTCTATATTAAGATTTACTTATAATCGTTTAACAGGGGGAATTAAATCAACAAAAGATTTAACTGTAGAACAGCATAAAATGAAAAATGTTTTTACACAGAGTCATCTTTTTAATTCTGCTCAATATGATGCCAAAGCTATTTATCAATTAAATAAAGAGAAGAAAGTTATTTTCGGTGGCAAAAAGTTATTTATAGATAGGGCAGATAATAAAATTTCTAAAGAAGAATTTCAACTTAGGAAATTAAGACCTTTGTACTCAGTTGGTTAGTCACATTCAAATGGAAATAGATTATTTAAAATAGTAGATGAAAGTAACATATTATTTAAACCTTGTAGAGAAATAAAAATAAATCTTAGTTTAAATTCAGTTGGCAATAATTACAAAAAGAAACTAAATCAACTAATTAAATTACAGGAATCTAAACAAATACCAATTTCTTATAAATTAGATTTACAATATGTTTACATAATTTTTGATAGTAGTAAGGTAGAAAATAATTTTTATAAAACAAAGAAAAACAGAGTTATTGCAGTTGATATGAATCCAAATTATATTGGATATTCTGTTGTTGATTGGAAAAACGAAAGTGAATACAGGATAGTTGATAAAGGTGTTTTTGATATATCTTTAATTAATGAAAAAGAAAATAATTTAAATTGTTCTTCAGAGGATAAAAGAAAAATATATATAAAGAACAAAAGAGATTATGAAGTTATTAAAATAGCACATAAATTATTTGATTTAGCAAAACATTATAAATGTGAAGTATTTTCTATTGAGAAGCTAAATATAAAAACAAAAGATTTAGACAAAGGAAGGAAATTAAATAAACTTGTAAACAATCAATGGAATAGAAATAAATTTATAAATGTTTTGAAGAAATTAGTAAATAGTTCTTCTACTGCTTTGATTGAAGTAGATCCAAAATATTCAAGTATTTTAGGGAATCTAATTTACAGAGAGGAGTGTTTACCAGATATGATTTTATCAAGTATTGAAATTGGAAGAAGAGGAATTGAATTTCAAAATCAATATTTGTTAAATATAAAAGAACGTAAAAAGAATATAATTCAACCAGATTTTGATTTGGTAAAAGAAAGAATTAGTAAGTCGTTGGAAGAATTGAACATTCAATCTCAAATTCAAAATTTTCAAGAATTATATTCTGTTCTGAAAAAATCTAAAGTGAAATATAGATTTTTACTTGAAAATAGTAATATTTCAAGAGTTTTTAGTAGAAATTATAAAAAGAGTTATATAAAATTATATAGTTTTGTATGATTATAAATAGTTTTTATATTTTAAACTTTATATGGGAAGCGTAGACGAATTAATTTTAGAAATAATTTCTTTAGTTGCACAGTTGAATTGGCAACATGAAGAGATAGAAAAACTAAAAAATAGAATTAAAGAATTATAGCAGGAGACAAGTGATGGAAGATAAAGAAATAAAAATAAAACCTGTTGAAATAATTTGGGATAATTTTGAAAATACAGTAATCAACTTAGAAAAATAAGGGAGTTTAACTATGGCTAAAAAAGGTACAAGTACAGTATAGATATTACGTGGAACAAATGAAAATATAAAGAAAAGCGATAAAAAACTCCTACAAGGTCAACCATTATTTGATCTAGATACAAAGGAGTTATATATAGGCACGGATAATACATCTATAAAGGACATGTAGCCTATAACAACTTCTAACTTAATAAATGGCGATGGTAAAAACTCTGTTAAATAGCTTTATAAAGTAGGTGGAATAGACTACTCCGCACAAGCTACTGGTGAAAATTCTATAGCTTTTGGTGGCAAACGTTATGATATGCTTGATGATATTACTCGTACTGCAACCTCTGCTGAAGGAAATCAGTCTTTTGCTGCAGGTGCATCAGTACACGCTTATGGTGATTTTTCTGTTGCTCTTGGTAAAGATACAAAAGCCTATCAAAAAGGCTCTTTTGCTGCTGGCGGTGGAACACAATCAGGCATGACAGAGGCTGAATTTAATGATTATTACTGGGATAGTACAAATAATATTCCTCTTCACAATGGGAAAGGTAAAGACGCTAACGGAAATATTTTAGACGCGACAGGATATAAATATAGCGAAAGTTATGCAGTTAGCGCTACCTTTGGCGAAGATAATAAGTCTATCGGCAGAGCGCTCTTTACGACAGGACAAAGCAACAGAAACACAGGTTCTTGCAATGCTGTAAGCGGAAAGACGAATAACGTGGATGGTACAATGGATATCGTGCACGGTGAAAGTACTGATGTTACGGGCGATAACAACAGTATATTTGCTCATAATTCTAATATAAAAGCGAATGACGTATTTGCTGCCGGGAATGCTTTAACGGGTAATTATGATAATCAAATTCTTCTTGGAAAATTAAACAAAAATTCAAGTAATAATATACTTGAAGTTGGTAGTGGCGAACCTATTCTTAGAGAAGTAGTATTTACTGTTACACTCGCTGCAGGAGACAGACTTGTCATTAAGCCATATTGGCCAAGCAAGTCTTGTGCAATTTGTGTAGCAGAATATCATGACAGTAACCATAATACCATATATGATATTGTGGGGCGCATTATACTTAGCAGAGCACAATATTTAGGTACAGAAACAATAAACGGAAAAGATTATACATTTGTGTACAATGTTTATAGTTCTAACCCACTTGTAATTAGCCCTAATGTATATGCAAGTTCTTTTTCAATTACACTCAAATGTTTTGCACTTCAAGATAAAAGTACAAGTGGCAATTATCAAAACTTTGGTGTTTATGTAAGACATAACGGCACAGACACATATAAAGCTGATATACTGAACAGTTATGTAAATAGTCAGAAAAATGCTTTTGAAGTATTAAAAGACGGTCGAGCAAAAGTACAGACTGCTCCAAAAGATAATGATGACGTTGTTAGACTTGAAGAAGTAAAAGATTTAGACAATGTGTATGTTCGTAGATATAAAGCAGCAGTGATAAACGAACGTAGAGCCTATATAGTACAGCCTAGCGGTTATGATTATACGTTGCCTATACACGTTACTGCATTAGGCGATGATTTACCTATCAGAACAAGTACAGGGCAATTAAAAGCTAATGACGGTGTAGCCGATGATGATTTAACCACGATTAAACAATTAAATGAAGGTCTTAATACAAAGCTAGATAAAGTAGCTATAACCTCTGGTAATTTTCAAGCATATATTGCTGGGTACGATGAGAATGGATCTAAGCAATTGATGATAGATCTTGCTTCAAATAACTTGGGAAATTCTATAGCATATAGAGATAGCAGTGGTAGACTTCAAGCAACAGAGGGTACTGTAGATGATGATGTTGCAACAATCAAACAATTAAATGCAGGACTCAGTAGCAAGCTGGATCTTACAGGTGGAACTCTTACAGGAAATCTTACAATTCAGGATGCTGATGTAGAAATTATTAAAACAACTGATGGTAAAGGTAATCTTACAGTAGGTGGTAATTTAAAAGTTAATGGTACTACAACTACTGTAGATGCTGAAACGCTGTCTGTAAAAGATAATTTAATAGTAGCTAATGCAGATAACACTGAATTAGTAAATCTTAGTGGTTTAGCTATTAAGACAGGCAATAAAGATGCTGATGAGAATGCAGTAGCTTATGGTATCTTATATGATCCTGCTACTTCTGCAGACAGTGTTAAACTTGGTTTAGGCAGCATCAATAAAACTACAAATGAATTTACATTTAAAACTGCTGCAGATGCTAATCCAGTAGCTACCAGAGATGATTCAACAAAATTAACCGATAATCACTTATTAGTATGGAATAGTACTAAGCACACACTTATGGATGCTAATAACTTGGTTGGTTCTATAACACCCACAAGCTTAGGTTTAAATAACTTTGTTTTAGACGGTGGAGAGATAGTTGCTTAACAAAAATAATAATATAATTTTAGGAGATATTTAAATGCCTAATATAATAAAAGTAAAAAGAGGTACATCAGCTATTTTAAATTCTAGCACACAGAAATTACAGGCAGGAGAAGTCCTCTACAATTTAGATAAGAATTACTTGACAGTAGGCGCAAAGGATAATGATGCTCTTACTAAAAAACCTGTAGCTGCAAGAGAGATTGTAGGTTATACTGGCGATACTGATGATAAAATAGGAGCATCTACAACTGAAGCATACTCTATTAAGTATGATACCCAATTAAAAATAAAAGACGGTGACAATACTCTATTAGTTCCTAAGAAAGATGGTACCCTGGCTACTACAGAAGATATTCCATCAAGAGTATTAACAGAAATAATAACAGAGTTAGTACCTAAAACAACAGTCGTATTTGCAGAAGATACAGAACATAGCACAGGTCTCTATGTAAGCGGTAAAGATATAATTACGTTTTCATTTGTAAACACAGGTGATATAGAAAAGGGTAATTGTAAATATATAATAACTTGGGATGATGTAGATTATGCAGTTTATGAAGAACAATTCTCTGCACCAAAATACGATAGTTCTGGAAAATTAATAAGTTTCTACGATTGGCAAAATATAGGAAATGCTAATAATGACATATTAGATGGTTATTCACCACGTACACAAGATTTACCTTTCACAATAACACAAGATAGATGGGAAAATGCTGGTGAAGTTCTTGTATATGCTATTGGAAGCACTGAAACACAGCATACAATTGCAGTTAAGAGAGTTACAGGTACCTACACAAGACTAACACCAGAATACTACTGGAACGACCAGGCATATCTTCGAAGGGGTAAAGGGACATCATCAGCTTATGTAGGTTTAAATAGCGTTGATGCATTTAGCTCTTTTGCAGTAGGTGATGGTAACTCTATAAGAGGAACAGGGCATGCTTCTGTTGCTTTTGGTGGTGGTAATACAATAAAAGAAGCATCTTATTCTATTATTTCTGGAGCTTTCAACAATATAAATAATGTAGGTGGTGGTTCTGCTGTATTTGGTTATGGTATAGAAGCTAATAGTGATTTAGGAAAACCATTAGCAAATACATATTTAGGAGCTTTCCATAATATTTCTGGTCCATCATTAGATATGTCTGTTGTTGGTGGTGCAAATAATACTATATAGAGTAATGGAAGTACTTATGGTAATAAGGTTGATCCTTATGGTAATACTATTTTCGGTGTTTCAAATACTATAAAAATACCTGAATATGTTCGTGAATCAAGTACTATATCTCTTAATTGCTTAACACTTTTTGGTGTGAAGAATAATATAGATAAAGCACAAATGGCATCAAATATCTGTGGCGCATTTAATGAGGTACATAGTCCTTTTATATATAGTAATATTTTAGGAAGTGGTAATAAATTAAATAACACAGAAGATGGTGTAGAAATAAATCAATCTAACATCATAGGTATGCATAACACAGTAAGTGGTTCAATAACTAATTCACACATATTTGGTGATGGCAACACTGTAGATGGCAAAAAATTTGGTTATGTAATCGGTAGAAATAATACAATAGATATAGATTCACAACACGTAGAGGGCAAATTCTCTGCACCAGACACAACAGCAGTATATAAATTTGGTTATGGCACAAAAGCAGAGCCAAAAAATATATTTACCTTACATGAAGATGGTAGTGGTACATTAGCTGGTGCACCTAAAAATGAAAACGATATTGTAAGACTTAAAGAATTAAACAGCAAGGTAGAGACTATTACAAATACAGAAATAGATGCCATGTTTGTAGCATAAGGAGTACTATGAGTAAATATTTAGATTATGATGGCTTAAAACATTATAATGATAAGATTCTTGAAAAAATAGGCAATACATCAGTACTAATTGAAACAACTGATGGTAAACTATCTACAGAAGATTATGCAAGAATTGAATCAGCAGAATATGTTATTATCAAATATAATGGATTACTTTATAGAAAATGCGCCAGACTGAATGCAGAAGATCCAATACAATTTGAATGTATATATAATGATAATAAACAGGAAGTTGCAGCATTTTTAGCATACGCACCTAGAGATGAGGTAGCTGCTGATGGTACAGTTTCTGTCTTTGTAAGTGATACCAGCATGCTTAAGGTTGGTATGAAAGTAGATTTCAGAAGCCCTCTTGGTGGTAAGATTGTATTAAACAAAGAAATTGCTACAATAGATGAAACAAACAAGAAAGTGACATTTGTGGGCAATGTTCTTAGTGATATGGCAGGAAGTAATGTTTATTTAACTACTTACACAAGTGAAAAAACATTTAAACTGTCTGGTGTAACAATGCTTCCTGAAGATGAGAGTGAGGGTTTAGTAACGGCTGACCAATGGAGATCTTTGGATGATTATAAATAGATAGGACCTTTGTGTGTAGATGTAAGAAGTTCTGATGGAAGTATATCACCTTGGCTACATGGGTGCAGAATTATAAACATAACAAAACCTGCAGAGAATGATTTAAAAAATGTATCAAAGTTAGAGATGGTACTTCCTACAGGAAAGCCGTTTAAAGGTAATATAGATACAGATTTCTTTTCCACAGGAGATTACTTAACACTTGCCACTGATGGATATGTAGGAATAACAAAACTAATAACTGCAAAAGTTGTAAGAAGTGGTAGTGCATACAAACTATCAACATCGGAAACAATACTCGATGGTGCAGAAATAGTACCTATAGGTGGACCAACTTCTGGAACATTGAAATCATCAGAAGTAAATATATTAAGAAACGATGATAATGCACACATACTCTTTGACAACGAATACTATAGACTAGTTAAGAAATCAGATACAACTTTATATTATGGTTGTGTAAGTACTGATGATACTAAATCAATAAATAAATTCTTTAAAATTTTATCTTCTGGCAAGTGGTCATTACTTACATTAAATGTGGATTTAAGTAATTATTATACGAAGACCGAATCTGATGGAAGATATGTAAAGAGTGTTGCAAATAAAAGAATAGTATATGCTAACGGAGAAACCGGCGAGCAAGCAACATTCAGTTATAATGCAAGTCCGACGGCGTGGACATTTCCAATATACAATGGAGCTGCACAACTTAGTACGGCAGATCCTACAGAAGCTTTACATGCTGTAAACAAGAAATATGGCGAAAATAATTATTTTAGCAAGGGTTCAACAGAATTAATTCCTACGACCGGCGATACTATTTCCAAAGAACAATTACAAAGCCTTGGAACTGGAGTCTATTATGTTACTAATAGTTACAAATTGTTTGGAATGACTGAAAAATACTGGATAAATCTACAGGTATATCAATCTAGTGTAGGAAGAATGTATTATGCGAGCTTAAACACGGGTGAATTACTCATTGCACAAATTCTAACAGATACTGATAGAACATTTATCGGTTGGGTTAAAATTGCCACTACAGAATACGTAGATAATAAAACAGCAGTTTTAATAGATAGTTCTTTGTTAGGAGCGTAATTATCATGGCATATAAAAAATGTTTAATAGCTACTACTAAGAATTTATTCGATATAAGTAAAGCTACTAAGTTGCAGAATTCTTCGTTTAAAGATGCAGCAACAGACAAGTACGTAATAATTTCTAATGGATATTGGACTACATTAACTTCTTATCAAAATGGAATATACGGAACAGATGTTGGAGTGAATCTTAGTGCAGGAACTTATACGTACAGTGCCAATGTAGAAAGCGAATTAGGAAAAATATCTATTGTAATATATACTTCTAGCAAAGTGATTTATTCAGGTGATAATATATCAGTAATAAATAATGAAGTATATAGGAGTTTTACATTAGAAACAGATTCTACAGTTTACTTTGGGGTGGTAGAAACAGGAAATTCTTCCCATACATCTGCAAAATGTACAGTAACAAATATTCAACTTGAGAAAGGATCAACTGCAACCTCTTATGTGCCCTATGGTTATCTTCCTTCCTATAAAAAACTAATTAAGGTAAGTAATGTTTGTCAGGTATTGAATAAGTCTAAATTTCCTGTAACACAAACCATCAATGATGTTACCTTTACAAATAATGGGGATGGTACAATTACTGCTAATGGCACGGCTAGTGCCGAGGCCCAACTTGATCTAGTTTCACATTCAGGAGAGACTCTATCATTTAGTGGTCTTGATGTATATAGTAGGTTAATATATTCTGGCTGTCCAGACGGTGGCTCTAATTCTACGTATGGAATTCAAAACACCTGGGTAAGAAGTGATTTTACTGACAACGGAAATGGTGGAATTACAAATACAACCAATACAAAATATGACGGGTACTATCGTTTTGGTTATGCTATAGTTATTAGACAGGGTTATACCGCTAACAATCTCGTTTTCAAACCAATGTGTATAAATCTAACAGAAATGTATGGAGCAGGACATGAGCCTACTACCGTAGCAGAATTTAGACAAAAATTCCCTAATGATTATTATGATTATTCTCCAAGTTGTTGGATTACGAGTTATCAAAAGAATTTAATTACTGATGGTAGTAGCAAGAATTTGTTTGATATTGATTCTGTTAGTTTTTTCACGAAAGATTCTAATGGTGAATATAAAAGCAATAAACGTATAAGAGAGTCTGATATATTATGGAAACCGACTGATGGTTCTAAACAAGTAACTATTAGTGGATATATAAAGTGTCCAGTTGGTAACAAATATATGTTTATGATTACTTACACAGACGGTACAGAATCTTATAAGAACTTAGAAAGCACTGGGAATTATATTTATCAGGCTATAACTTCAAATTCTTCAAAAGTAATTTCATTTATTGGACTTACATATTATGACAATTCTGGCCAAGTATATATAAAAGACGTGCAAATTGAATATGGTTCCTCTGCTACTTCTTACGTACCTTATCAATACTTATAAAAATTGTATATATAAATGAAAAGCAAAAGGAGGCTTTAAAATGGCTGACACAAATACTTATACTAGTAAACAAAAAGTAGAAAAATGGACCAGTAGGGATAAATTTAAAGCCTTAGACTTAACAGATATCCCTACTGGAACAGAATATAATTTAACTGGAAATATAGAACTAGAAGATTTAGATAGTTCTATACAAAATTCTTTAAATACAGTTGATAATAAATCAGGTGGTACTATCAATGGAAACGTAATCGTAACAGGAGATTTTACAGTAAATGGTACTACAACTACAATAGATTCCACCACATTAAGAGTAAAAGATAAGCTAATAGAAGTGGCAAAAGATAATTCAGTAGCTTTAACAACTCCTGCTGGTTTAATTACTCCTAAATATGATGGAACTAATAATGGTGGTATTGTATACGATTCTACAGGTACTGCTTTTGTAGGTGATATTGTATTAGATAGTAGTGGAAATGTAGATGTAGCTAATAGTGATTTACAGCCTATCGCTACTAGGAATGATTACAGCGCATATACGACAAATCATATTATAACTGCTTCTGTTGATTCTGCTGGAAAGAGTGTCAAATTCGTAGATAGTGGAAAAACATTAAATGATATTACTTCTAAAATATTCTCTGTAACCATCTACGAGGCAGGTGAATAATAATGCGCCTTATTACTAATAAAAGTAAAAATTTATTATATAGGATAGTTGATGCTGGTAATGTTAGTGTACAGTTTACTACTTCTTATGCTGTTGCCACTCAAAGAACTGCCGATAGTGCTACAGCAATTAAGTTTAAGATAGTAGCTTACAAAGGAACTAATTACTACCCATTGATGGATATGCTTCCTGTTTCTTCTGTAGGTAAATTTACAAAGACTTTCACAACTCCATCGACTACAGGGTTTACCTATGTTTTATTCGGAGTTAATGGCTCAAAAATTGATACTGCATGTAGATGTGATATGGATTTAAAACCATCCACCACTTATACTTTTACTTGTAATTTTACTAATATAACCCAAGGAAGTATTTCTTGGAAAGATATGATGTTAGTAGAAGGAAGTACAGCAGGAGAATATGAACCTTATTCTTATAATTTATTAGATAAGTGGCAATATGCCGCTACACAAACTATTAACGGAGTAACATTTACCAATAATGGAGACGGGACTATTACCTATAATGGAGTGACTTCTGTTGGTGCTAACTATGTTTTGCAATCAGGATTGAAGGTTGTTACTGGGCATAAATATTTGTCGTATGTTGGAGAAAATACGAATGATAAAATAAGTGTTCTTCTTTATGCAGACGAAGATCCATACAATACGTTTGATAACAGATTTCCGAACGCAGAGGGTGGGATATCAACAGCCTTAAAAAATTCCAGCGCATTATATTATCAGCCAAAACCGCAACCCAATATATCTTTTTCCGGTTTTATTCTCAAACCTCAACTTTATGACCTTACTCTTATGTATGGAGCAGGAAAAGAACCTACTACAGTAGATCAATTCTATAAAGATTATCCAATGTTAAAAGTAGCTCCATTGGGATTTATAGATATTCCTGGATTAGAATTAAAAGATAAAGGAATTAAAAGATTAAGATATAAGACTTGGGATAATAATTTGAATCTAATAGATAAATCAAATTTCAGATCTTCCGATGTTGGTTCAGGTGTAACATTCACCAATAATGGAGATGGTAGCTGGACTGTAAATGGAACAGCTACTTCACAGAACTATTTTCTGCTTATAACTGAATGGATGCAGTTAAACACATCACATAAATATTTATTATCAGGATGTCCTAAAGAAGGATCTAGCGATTTGTTCTTATATGTTGATCATGGTGGTTCTTTATTTGATTATGATACAGGTAACGGCTCTATTGGAACCCCTACTAAAAACTCTGGCAACATAACAATAGCTGTATCGAATAATACGACTGTTAATAATGCTATATTTAAACCACAGTTATATGATCTTACAGAGATATATGGAGCAGGAAAAGAACCAACAACAGTAGAACAATTTTATAAAGATCATCCATTAGCAAAAACATCACCATTAGGTTTTTCTGATTTAGGAATAATACCAAGTAATGGTGGTTATATACTAGATAAATATAATAATCTTACAGAAGAATTATTAGAAGAGAATATAGAGAAACCCACTGGTAGTTGGAATAATAGTTTGAATATGTTGGATAAGAGTAAATATCCTGCAACTACTACCACTAACGGTGTAACATTCACTAATAATGGAGATGGAAGTATAACTGTAAATGGTAAATCTACTGCAAATACAATGTACATATTTAATACTAAGAATTTCCCTACGACTCATAAATATTTGTTAATTGGTTGTCCTGAAGGTGGAAGTAAACCCACTTTTAACTTATCTAATTCAACCAATAATACGGTTTATTACGACGTGGGAAATGGAGTTATATTTGATATGACAGGGGATGACTGGTATCAATTAAGAATTCTGGTTTATTCAGGAGTTACTGTAAATAATCTAACTTTCTACCCTCAATTATACGATTTAACCGCTATATACGGGCCAGGAAATGAGCCAACAACCGTAGGTGAATTCTATAAAGATTATCCAGGATTAAAAACAACAGCAAATTATCATATACCAAATAAAACTAATATTTTATTAAATAAGATTGAAGGTAAGACTAATAAGATTGTTCAATTATTGGATAAAAGTACTGTAAATTGTAGCAGTGTTAATGATTGGATAGGAGGAACGGGTAGCGACACTAATTTACGTGTAGCAAATAGTGTTGTTTCTATCGATGGTACACTTGGTAGTTACAGCGGAGTTCGTACTCAGGATAATAAACCAATTATAAAAGGTCATAAATATTACATTTCAACTTGGGCAATGTGTTCAAAAAATGCTTCTAATGTTCTACTTCCTTATACTTATGGGTTTAGTAGTAGTAGATCAACTCTAACTGCAAATGAATGGAAAAATGCTGAAAAAATAGATACGGCAAATGTTAGCGATACAACATCAATCGGTGTTCGCTATGGAAGCGGTGAAAGCAGTGAAGAGACGGTGGTCTGGTCTGTGAAAAAACCTCAATTTTTTGATCTAACAGCAATGTATGGTTTTGGTAACGAACCAACAACAGTAGAACAATTTAAAAAAGACTATCCTCAATTCTTTGATGAAAAATTAGATGGTATTTGGAATGTAAAAACTAGTGGTATTTCTACTACTGGAAAGAATTTGTTTGATATTGATAAATGGATATTTTCTGTGTATGATGTAGGCAATGGAACACTCATAGAAAGATTATCAAATGGTGCCATTTGTCAGGGCAATAGTGGAGATGGTAGTGCAAGTTATTCTAACGGATGGTTCCGTCCAATGTCTTATCAATATCCCAATAGTATTTATTTACAGGCTGGAACATATACATTATCTGCTGATTATACTATGATTGAAAATAGTGCTGTAAGCACTGCACAAGTTATCTGTCATCTATATGGAGATAACAACTATCCAGGAAGTGCTTTTACATCTGCGCCCGTTGGAAGTACAGTTAAAGTTAAAAGTACTTATACGGTAGAAGAAGGTATTTATTTTCCGATATTTACATTAAATTCAGGTAAAGTAAAAATAGAAAATATCCAGATAGAATTAAATTCTACTGTAACAGATTACGAACCTTACCAGGAAAATAAAATAGATCTTTTAAGTATACAGACACTAAATGGAATAAATGGAGTTAATGATTATATAGAAGTTATCGATAAAGGTGATGGGTTGTATGATTTAAAGAAAACTCAAAATATTGATAGTGTTGATTTAGGCACTTTAGATTGGGTTGCAGATGGTCCTAATTTTTATAGTAGTTCTATTTTTTCAGTAATTAAACCACCCGTTAATAATTCAACACCAGCAAATTGTGTTTGCGATAAATATGTAAATTGTTCTATAGATAAGAGTTTTATAGATGGTGATTTCGGTGTTAATACTAGTGGTGTAATGCAGTTTAGAAATAGTGCATATACAACAGCCGCTGTATTTAAAACAGCAATGAATGGAGTTATTTTTTATTATCAATTAAAAACTCCAGTAACAGCAACTATAGCAACAAATTTAACTTACAATCAAATAAGTGCAATAAGAACAAATGGTGGACTTCTTTTAGTAAATGACAATAACAATCAAAAGTACGTTCAACCAAATGTTACGTTAAAAGAAAACTATCAATACAAGAGCTAATGGATAAAAGTGTAAATTCATTTCTTGTATAAATATATAGAACAAAAAATCTCCTTCTCCTTCTTTGTTTGAAAGAGCAGGGAAGGAGAGAAAACTAATTTAAAAGGAGAAAACGAAAAATGGCTCAAACCACGGAATATAATAAAGTAGAACTAAGAGTTGGAACAGAATCGCAGTTCAATTCCAAAGTAGATACATTACCTGAAGGAACATTATTCGGAGTAACAGATGCCACTGTTTCAAAAGCCGATTTATCTACTGATTTAAAAAATGAAATAAATGGAAAATACACAAAGCCAGCTGATGGTATTCCAAAAACCGATTTAGCAAGTGACGTTCAAACATCACTTGGGAAAGCGGATTCAGCATTACAGGCTCATCAGTCTATTACAACAGGTAGTGTAAATGGTACTATAGCAGCTAATGGGACAGATGTTGCAGTCAAAGGATTAGGTTCTCTTGCGTACAAAAATTCTCTGACAAAAACAGATGTTGGACTTGGAAGCGTTGATAATACATCAGATGAAGAAAAACCAATTTCTACTGCAACACAAGCCGCTCTTGATAAAAAGCAAGCCTCTTTAACGGCTACTCAATTAAACGCGGTTAATTCTGGCATTACCTCTGGAAAAGTAAGTACTTATGATGGATATCAAGCTAAGATTGATGCTAGATACACGAAACCTGCTGGGGGTATTCCTGAAACGGATTTAGCAAGCGATGTTCAAACATCACTTGGGAAAGCGGATTCAGCATTACAGGCTCATCAGTCTATTACAACAGGTAGTGTAAATGGTACTATAGCAGCTAATGGGACAGATGTTGCAGTCAAAGGATTAGGTTCTCTTGCGTACAAAAATTCTCTGACAAAAACAGATGTTGGACTTGGAAGCGTTGATAATACATCAGATGAAGAAAAACCAATTTCTACTGCAACACAAGCCGCTCTTGATAAAAAGCAAGCCTCTTTAACGGCTACTCAATTAAACGCGGTTAATTCTGGCATTACCTCTGGAAAAGTAAGTACTTATGATGGATATCAAGCTAAGATTGATGCTAGATACACGAAACCTGCTGGGGGTATTCCTGAAACGGATTTAGCAAGCGATGTTCAAACATCTCTGGCAAAGGCAGATAGTGCCCTTCAATCCCATCAGTCAGTTAAATTGGAATCTGGAACAAATAATGGTACATTGAAATTAACAGT
>ERZ1034873.39-NODE-39-length-84025-cov-85.572705_pt1 | contig 84025 bp, 121 predicted proteins | sample MGYA00520689_ERZ1034873 | MGnify/ENA primary metagenome ERZ1034873 (study PRJEB33766, sample SAMN09781722) | gut metagenome | biome: gut microbiome | host: Homo sapiens | place: Madagascar | study: EMG produced TPA metagenomics assembly of the PRJNA485056 data set...
TGGATCGCGACATGGATCGCGACATGGATCGCGACATGGATCGCGACATGGAAGTAGATATATCGGTCTTGGAATCAGCGCTGCATATTTTTGTCCACACCCCCCAAATCCGCTGAAAAAATTCCGTATCGCGGAAAATATTTTTTTTATTTCCCTATATAATTATATGCAATGCATATATTTATATACCCATGCGTAGTATTGAGTTTTGTTGTGTGTGAAGCCTCAGGCGAACACGGGTTATAGGCGAATACGTGCCTACATTAGCGGATGCTTTAGTATCCGCCATGTGGCTTTTAGGTCCTTCACTAACATTTAGGCCAGCCTATAACGCAATTATTCCCTACCCCGTGGCATGGCTTATCAGGTCATGCCACGGCCAGATTCTAACATCCAACCGCTGGCCATCGGCCAGCGGTCCCATCATGTCCGACGCGGTTTAAATCACCCAGTCGGGCCGAAAATGGAGGAATCTGAAATGTCTGAATACGGCGTTATTGCAAAGGGACTTAAGAACGACCTGGCCCAGGCACTGGCCAAGTTCGGCGATGCCAACAGGTCCGAGAGCGTTCAGACAGTCATGGCCCAGGCCATGACCATAAGGAACACGCTGGCCAAGGACCCCGAGTATAAGGCGTCCAAGGCCATCGCCGATGCCCAGAAGAAGGACATCGACGCGTTCCAGGCAATCATCAAGGAGGGGATGAACGGCATCGAGATAGGGTCGTTCACCGCCGACGGAACCAAGGCCGAGTTCGCGACCGCTAAGAAGGTCCTACTGTCCGAGGTCGCGAAGGCCGACCCGCAGGCGCTCCTGGAGTTCATCAGAAACGGCGGACTCGATGGTACCAACATCAAGGCCGAGGATGTCGCCGACCCGCGCCTAAGGGCGCTGGTCGTCGCCAACACAGTCGAAGGGGTCGGATCGCTCAGGTTCAAGGACTGAGCCCGAACCCCGACAAACCCCTTAACCCATCCGCAGGGGTCCGTACTGCGGGATCCGACCAAACGACGGCTGGCCATTCCAACCGTCGGGTCAATGGATCGACCCGAGTCCGAGGGCATCCAATCCCGAGAGGGATAGAATCGGATGAATGGAGGAATAGAAATGGCTCAGGAGATAAAGCACGCACTGAGAGAGGGAGACATCCTGGCATCGAGCTGGGGATGGGAGCAAACCAATGTCAGTTTCTACAAGGTCGTCAAGGCCACGCCGACTGGCGTCAGGGTCAGGCCCATGAGGACCCAGAGAGTCGAGAAGGGGTTCATGTCGGGCATCGCGTACCCTATCATCGGGTCCGAGGATGCATCCGAGGAGTTCTTCAGGAGAGTCGACCCGAAGGACAACATGATCCGCGTATGCTCTTACGAGTTCGCGGGCAAGTGGAACGGCAAGGAGATGTACTGCTCGTGGTACGCGTGAGGTGATTCGGATGAGATTCAGGCAAGGTTCGGAGATGCGAACGACAGGGTAGTCGACACACTGAATGACGAGGAGGAGGTCGTGAGATACATCATGACCGAGTACGGCATCAATCAGGTCGTCGAGGAATGCGCGCGGTTCTTAAGGTACCGCGCGTCGTGGAATCCCGATTACGGGATCTCCCTATTGACCGCGATGTTGAACGGATGCGGTCCCGACATCATCGATGTCGTGAGGGAGATGGTGGATGAATGCAAGTGCTCGGGCGGGATTCATTTCCCCACGCTCGGGCTGGATGTGACAGTCAAGGAGGAATGAGAATGGGAAACAGAGCATTATTGGTACCGAAGAACAGCGTAGGAGACCGTGGGCCGGTCGTGGCGATATACGTCCACTGGTACGACGAGGACGCACTGGACGAGGCGTACGAGAGGATGAAGGTCCTGGGATACAGGAACGTCATCGAGGACCCATCCTACGGGATGGCGAGGTTGTGTCAGACTCTATGCGAGATATACGAGGATGGGCTGAACATCGGACTGGACGTCGTGGACTTCGGGGACCCGAAGGGAATCGTCGAGACAGCCGAATGGCTGGACGAGGGCATCATACTCATCGGGGACTTCGACGAGGACTTCGAGAAGCTGGACATCGAGGCATGGAAGGAGGAATACGGATGCTGACAGGAGCAGGAGAGGACATGAACAGACTCGGACAGGATGTCAAGATCCTGGAGGGACTGGACAAGCTGGAGGTCGCAGGGATGAGGATATGCGTGGTCGGGATCACGTACGACCTCGATCTGATATGCATAGCATACAAGCCGGAATGTGGTGATTTCGTGGTCGGGAAGGGGTTCGGCTTCGACAAGGACGCCGTACTCCCGCGCGCCTACTGGTGCAACGGCATCTACGACTTGACGCTGGACGAGGCGCTGGAGGAGATGAACGACCGCACGGTCGCCACTCTTTGGTATTCCAAGGAGTACAGGGCGTTCAGGGGCGTGGTTTGATGGCATGTTGGACATGGTGCGCGATCCAGGACGCCGTGGCTACCATCAGCCACGCTCACGAGAAGATATCGAGGGAGGCCATCGAGAACGCCGTGAGGTCGAGACTGGCCGAAGAGGGCGCCTTCATGGAGACTGCGGAGCAGAGATACGGAGGGAGATGAATGAGAGACGAGAGAGGATGCAGGGTCGTCCCCTACGGGGATGCGAGCAGGGCGATCGTATTGGCGATGCAACCCGAGAAATGGGACGACATGACCTTCGACATGGGCTGCGGGATACGCGTCCATGTCCATGAATGGGAGACGCCGGACCCCGAGGACTACGAGCCCGACGAGGACGGGAACATCCCCGAGGGATACGTCTATGCCGAGATGGACATGATGGGCGAAGAGGGGAGATGGATGGAGGACGTCGACGGCGGAGTCGTGGGGTACGGCCTCACGACCACGCTCGGAGAGTGGATGAAGGACGTGTTCGGGTTCGACTGAACCCGAGGAGGGCGCGTTGCTCCCACGCGCGCGCCCTTCAGGCGCGAAAGGTCGGCCAATGTCCGCGACCGACCCGCGACCATATCGCATAAGTGGACAACGCCATGCGGGGCGGAAACCGCAGGGAGTGATAGAATGGAAAAGACACTCGTGTATACGTCGGATCCGTACGAGATCCACGAGCAGGGAGACGCAGACGGGACCTTCGAGTTCGAGGAGGAGCTCATGAGGCAGCTCTTCGCGGAGACCGTCGAGAGGATGACGAACGAATACGGCACGCTGGTCATGCGCGGAGAGATCCATGCATGGGACGGCGTCCACAGGACCGCCATGGTGGTCAGGAACTTCAGGGAGGTCGGACAGGTCATCTGGGAGAGATGGGTCTCCGACGTGTCGGTCTACGTGGACAACGACAGGGACGAGCTCGTCGTCGAGCAGTTCCACCACGACGGAACGAACGTCTGGACCTTCGAGGCCGTGTCCGCGAAGGGCCGGAAATGGCTGGCCAACAAGTCGATAGGGGACCACGGCGCGAACGCGCTGGGGAACCATCTGGCTTTCACGGCGGGCTACACCAGGCACGCCGGGATCAAGGCGATCAGGAAGGAGATGGGCTGGTGAAACAGGGGCCTTCGGGCCCCACCCACCGCTGCAGCTACTGCGGAGGGTACAACAGGGGCTACTGCAAGGCGTGCCGTTCCAGCGCGAACGTCAGGCCGATAAACGACTTCAAGAGATGCGAGAACAAGGAGGAATCGAGATGAGATACATATTCGACAGCAGTTCGGAGCCGTTCATAGACAGGTATGAGACGGAGGACAGGAAGAAGTTCATGACCTATCTGGAGACGCTCCCGAGGCTGGGGAAGGCGACGGCGATGGAAGGGTTCTGGGATCTGATAGAGGCCGACATGGAATGCGACACACAGTGGGAGATATCCGTGGACGTCGCGGACCTGGGAGGCGAGCTGTACGGGTTCTGGATGGAGCTGCTGGTGGCATCGATCGAGAACCGCGCGAAGGAGTCCGAGGACAGGAGATGCGAGATCGGATTCACCGAGGTCGTATGCGAGGAGGAATGAAGATGTTCAACGAACCGGCGACGGTCATATGTTACGGCGAGGTCGTGAAGTGGAAGAGCAGGAAGGACGCGATCGACTTCTTCTTCGAAGCGAAGGAGTCGTGCGACGGCCACGAGAGGGAGAGATACGAACGCGTGCTGGTGGATCTGCTGGACACGGAATGCGGACACTGGCTCGCATGGGACGGGTGCGAGATCCCCGAGGGATACGAGCGCATACTGGAGGCGAGAGCATGAGCAGGATAAGGATCCTGGGACAGAACAGCAAGATGCAGAAGACGATGAAGGCCCACGAGGGCTACGTCTTCTACAACATCTCGATCCCGGCGTCCGCGAGGACGTGTCCGGGCGCAGGGGCGTGCAGGTACGGGTGCTACGCGAAGGCGGGCCGCATGGGATTGGATCATGCCCAGAAGGCCTACGCGGAGAATCTGGAGATGATCGACGACGGGACCTTCTGGCCGAAGCTCGATGCGGAGCTGGACGACGCGGAGCGGAGAGCGACGGCGAAGGGCAGGCAGGTGCGGATCCGGGTCCACGACACAGGGGACTTCTTCAGCGAGGAGTACCTTCGGGCATGGCTGGACACGGCGAAGAGACACACCGGGATCAGGTTCTATGCGTACACGAAGATGGTACGGCTTCTTCGGGATGCCGAGCTGCCGGACAACTTCAGGATCGTGTACTCCTACGGAGGGAGGTACGACAGGGACCTGGATCGGATACGGCAGGCCGTTCCCACGGCGATCGTCGTCCGCTCGGACGGGGAGATCCCGCTGGGCTATACCGACGGCTCGCACGACGACTTCTACGCGTCGGAGGGGCTGAGCGTCGCGCTCCGCTACCACGGACCGAGGTCTAAGGAGTTCACGGCGGGTCCGCAGGACGCGATCGTCGAGATCGAGGGCTGAGAAAACCTTTAAATAAACATCTTATCTTTCACTTATATTTACAATGGTCCATACATTACGGACGGCTGGAGGCAGTGGAAAATGTATTATTTCTGTGATACGGATAGGAAAATCGGTTTCAGAACAGCAAGGGAACTAAAGGAGTTCTTATGCGGGGAGTACTCGCCGGTCGCGCTCGCTAGAGCGGTGGCCTCGGACATGATCGACCACGTGTTGGAGATGGGCTACGACGAGATGGAGGACCTGCGCTACGACCTCACGAGGGCACTGCTCGGAGAGACGGACATGGAGGACCAACTGATGAATCTCATCGAGTACCTCGGCATGACCGAGGAGGAGATCGAGATGGAAGGGACAGGAGCAACAATCGGATACTGCGAAGAGGGTGAATGAGATGAAGTACACATACGAGCCGACGGGCTTCACAGCCGACAACGTTGACGACTTCAGGCAATACCTCAGGACAATGGACCGCGGGTCCAAGGCAGGGATCATCGTGGCCTACTGGGAGGTCATCTGCCATGTGGAGGACTGTTCAGGGGGCGACCAATTGGAGTCGCTGGCCACGGACATCGTGGATGCCGGGGATGAACCATACGGGTTCTGGATGCGCGACCTCTTGAACTCCCTTACGGAGTTCGCGGAGTATGATGGAGAGGCACGCGCAGGCGGAATCGTAGTGGATGATGAAAAGGACGATGAATGGAGGGATTGAGATGGACGCATACAAGGTATCTGGGATAAAGAAGGCCGCGGGCGAGATGGCGCGCTGTCTCCGCGGATTCCACGTCGAGGTATGGTCGTCGAAGCACGGCGACCGCATCGAGATATGGACCTCGGAGTATCTGTCGCAGAACTCGTGGACCGTCAACCACGGCGCAGACGAGCGCCGGGTGGACACGGAGGCACGCGAGCTGCAGGCCATCGAAGGATGGCCGATGACGAAGGCGCTGAAGGAAGCCGCGATCAGAGTATGGGAGGAGGAATGCGAATGATATACGTAATCAGCGGGAAGTGTGCGAAGAACATCATCGAAGTCGGGCGGATCTACGACGCGCTGTCCGAAGAGGACAAGATCACGGTCGTCGAGGCCGCGCTGGACTGGAGCGACATGTGCAACGACACGCTCGCCTGTTGCATGGTCGACACCTACGGCCCCTGCGGGCGCAAATGGGTCGAGTTCATCCTGTCTGACATGGAGAGCAGGCTGGGCCCGTGGGAGCAGATGGGAGACGAGACCCTCGGGGTCAGGAAGGAGAAGAGGTACAAGGTCTACGCGACAGTCGAACTCACAGTGGATGCCGAGACGGTCGGCGACGAGGACGTGAAGGAACTGGTGGAGGACCACCACATCCCCATCAAGTATGAGAACTCAACCATCAAGGTGACGAGATACGAGGTGGAGTGAATGAGGGTCTGCGAGCTCTTCAGCGGGATCGGTGCCCAGCACAGCGCCTTGGACGACGCTGGGATCGACGCGGAGTACGTGTGCTGCGAGATCGACCCGCAGGCCTATGCGGCCTACTGCGCGATCCACGGGGACACGCCCAACCTCGGGGACATAACGAAGGCGGAGCACCTGCCGGAGTGCGACCTGCTGACCTGGTCGTTCCCGTGCCAGGACCTCAGCGGTGCATCTAACGTCAAGGCGGGCATGGCCGAGGGCTCGGGCACCCGCTCGGCCTTGGGCTGGGAGGTGATCAGGCTGGTGAGGGACGCCGTGGCACGGGGCGTTGCCCCGAGGGCGCTGGTCATGAAGAACGTGCCGGCGATCCTCTCGCCGAAGAACGAGCCGGAGTTCAGGCGCATGACGGACGCGCTGGCTCAGCTGGGCTACAAGTCGAGGTACACCATGCTGAACGCCAAGGACTACGGCGTGCCCCAGAGCAGGAAGAGGTGCTTCATGGTGTCCTCGCTGGACGGCGTGTTCGAGTTCCCTGAGCCGTGCCCCGACGGGCGCGTGCTGGGTGACGTGTTGGAGGACGTGGAGGACGTGCCGGAGAAGTACTACCTGTCGGAGTCGAGGCTGGAGGGCCTCATGAGGAGCACGGGGAAGCAGATGGACAAGGGCAACGGCTTCAGGTTCAAGCCGAAGGGCACCGAGGACACGGCGTTCACCGTGACGACACAGGCCAGGTCGAGGAAGACGGACAACTTCGTGTGCGTCCAGACGGCCACGCTGGCGGGAAAGGGGCACGACTGCATAAAGCGTATCTATTCGATTTCTGGTATGTCTCCGACCGTCACGACCGCCTGCGGAGGCGGACACATACCGAAGATCGAGCTGGACGGGATGAGATTCCGCAAGCTCACGCCCCTGGAATGCTGGCGTCTCCAAGGTTTTTCGGACGAGGCGTATGAGAAAGTGAAGGCACTGGGGTACTCGGACACGGTGCTGTACAGGCTGGCGGGGAACTCGATCGCGGTGCCCTGTCTGACCGCGATCTTCAGGGAGATGTACCGCCCCGAGAGGAAGAGCCAGACTACGCTGGACACGTACTGAGTTGCTGTTAGACAACCGAGCTGACGATGAATTTCAGGAGGACGTGTGTACTGCCGAAACGGCTGCGAAAATGATGTCATAATCTCATTTAATCTCATTTCCGCCTATGGTCCGTCCACTACACCGTGCTATAGCATGACACGCGTGCTACAATATAGCACGGTCCATGCTACAGTGTAGCACAGTCACACGGCATTACCCCAAAGGATAATACCCCGCGAACAGCGTTTCCAGCCCCGTACAGCCACGTTCTCCGTCGAGACGAGCGCCAGTACCTTTTTGCACACAAAGTCCCTCAGAATCGAAGCAGACCCCCAGGAATCGCATTCCTCGCTCCGACGCATGACCGCACAGCGTCCGCATACGCGTACGCGATAGTTAACATACGCGCGCATACGCGTACCTGCGTGCGTGCACAGGCACGGGCACACGGACGCGGCGAGGCGGTGCAGGTACAGGGAGACGGGCTATTCCCCCTCGGGCGGGGCGGCTTCGGGCGGTCCCGGAGCAGGCCGTCGTCGGGCCGTCCGTCCGCTTACTGTTGAGTATTGCATTCCGACAACCGTATTCCCATTGCATCCTGACAATCGAGCAGCCTCCTCCGAGACGTGCGATCCGAGCATCGGAGAACACGCGGAAAACGCACCCGGACACGATTCCACAATCAGGATAATCTTCCACAAACAGGCTAAAAACAGGCCCGATACAACGATTGATAAAACCCCTCAAATTCTTCTATATATTTGCATTCACCGCATATTCCTACATCATTGTACACTTTTATACATCGTATTCCTCATATACGTAACATTAGTATTTACTGTATCACTGTATCGTACGTAGGAAATAGTATAGAATATAGTATAAAATAAGATAGGGCTTTAAATACTACCTATGAAAAATCATCGATTTTCCAGAATTTCGTCTGATATGGACATTGTATCAGTCCGTATCATCCGTATCGGAAAATGCACAAAAATGTTCATTTTCCGTTACAGCAGAATCTCGAAATATCGGATTTTATCGGGATTTCTACCGATATATCAATTAGCGGAATGACAACTGAAGTCACATTTTTGTACATCGACTGAATAGCGGATATGCAATACGGAACAACAATTCATACCGACTCCCCGACACCCCGATCCCGCTCGGATATCACTTATATCCACGAGCGGAAAAGCACGGAGAAGCACCATGGAAACACCCCTCGGACACCGTCCGGCGGGCATCCCGGAACCTCTGTCATCGCCCTCGGAGAGACATCCGCGAGGGGATACTAACCATTAAAAACATCTTACATCTATCTCGATAGCAGGTGAAAAGTCATGCAACAGGCATACGTAACGGAAGACTTGAGGACGGCAGGGTTCTATCTCCTGCCGTCATGCAGGAACAGCACGATCGCATATCTCGGCGACGATCCCTCGAACGTCGCACGCAGGCTGCTCGACGAGCACCCCGGCACCGCCAGGGACGAGATCATCGACTACATCAGCGCGGACTGGAGCGTCGCCGACATGGCGTATCTGATCGCGTGGTGCACGGTCGGGCCGACGGAGCACCTCGACCTCCTGGTGGAGGCGCTCCGCGCGCTGAAGCGCGCGTGCGGGGAGGACGACGTCGTCGTCGGGGACGGCGTGGCGTGGTCGGCAGGGGTGTCGGCGTGATGGACGTCGACCTCAGGCTGGCGAGGGTGTGGACGGAGGAGATGGACGAGCCGAGGTCCGTCGACCTGCCGTCCGTCAGGGAGATGCAGGGCGTGATGATCTCGGGGGGCATGGCGGGACCGGGGCGCGTCGCCATGAGGGCGAGCGTCCTCGCGGAGACGTTCGGGCCGGACCTGACCGTCACTCCCGCCGTTGTCGCCGACACCGGGTGCGTCGTCGTGCACAGCGGGTGCGTGGGCGCACCCGTGCTCAAGCTGGCGGACGGGCTCGTCGTCAAGGGCACGACGCTGATAACGCCCCTGGACGGCAGGTCGCCGGGACGCGTGACCAGGCGCCTGATGGACGGGCTGGTCGCGCGCAGGACCGAGCTGGGCATGCTGTGGGCGGTGAGGGCGTGAGCCCCATCGTCGCGGTCGGCGACGACGACCCCGTGCAATGCGGCCGGTGTGTGCACAACACGATCGTGTACGTCCGCGGGCTGTACGCGGAAGCGTGCGAGTACGACATCGGGCCGAGGGAGGAGGAGATGACGGACGAGGAGCTCGGGAAGTGGGCCGAGGGCGACTGCCCGCGGTTCGAGGAGAGAAGGGAGGAGTGAGTATGAGGGTGAAGAAGAAGATCATCTTTACTATCCATGGTGCCGAGTTCGACTCGATCAAGAGTGTCGAGGAGGCATACGGACAGTTGACCTATCATGGCAGGAGAACCGTCCTCCTCGCCGCGTTCAAGTGGCTGGACAACGAGCTCGTGGTGGATTGCATAGCTGGTTAGGAGGCCGGCCTCTGTGCCCCGGTGGATAAAGCCTACGGCAAGATGCTGGTGACGTTCGCCCTGAACGAGATGATAGGATCGATGGAGTCCCAAGGAGTGCAGGAGGTCGGCGACGACATCCTCGGCGTGCGCCTCCCCTTCGAGCAGGAGCAGAAAGGATACCTAAGGGAGGAATGAGAGAGATGACTGAGAGAGCCGAGTGGCAAGTGTACGCGTACACTCTGAGAGAGGACTGCCTGACCGTCCGTGAGATCTACGGCACCAGAGAGGAGGCCGAGCACAGGCTGGACGCCATAGAGACGGCCATGAGGCACGGGGGCATCGTCAGATGCGTCATCCCCGAGCTGGACAGCGTGACGATCGTCAGCGGGTCCATGATCGTGGGCGCCATGATGTTCAGGAGGAAGAACCCGTTGATGAACCTCATGGAGACGGAGGAATGAACGGGCTGCTGGCGGTGTATCAGCTGGTGAACGACATGGACGACATCAGGAGAGGAAGGAGATGACCGAGATGACCGAGATGACCGAGAAGAGAGAGGATCCAATCCTATCATTCTGCTCGAAGATGGAGCTGGAGATGTTCACAGATGATCTGGATGACGGATGTGTGAGCATCAGTCGGTGTCGTCTGAGGGATCAAGATACTCCTGAGGGAGAAGCGGGCATACCCGCGTATGCGATCATGATATACCGCCATGAACCCGAACCGGCCCAATTACTCGGGTTGTTCCTGTCGGAGAGGGAGATGGAGTATCTGAAGGTCCATCTGGATTGCTTCCTGCAATCGCATGATGATGAAAAGGATGATTGATATGGTGCTCGACGGAACGATAGATATCCAGTACCAGACGGCCTGGCAGAAATACGTCGAGCTGTCCGGGAGCAGGGCGGACCTGCTGTACAACCTGGACCATCTGGAGATGGCCACGCTGATCCCTGCCATCCTCATAGCCACCGTCTTCTGCCTGCTCGTGTTCGGCGTGTACTGCTGCTACATGACAGCCTGCATGGAGAGGGGGAGGACGCCCCGGTGGGCGCCAGTGGCGTTCATCGCGCTGGCCGTCATAGCGGCGGTCATCGCTGTCATCGGGGTCCGCATGGGCTATGAGTACAGCTTCAACCATCAACTCGCCGACGTGGAGGCGCAGCTCGACGCGCTGGAGAGGACATGGGGATTCGGGGTATGACTGCACAGAGAGGTGAAGAGAGATGTGGGAAGTGAAGATGTATCTGTCCGGCAACAAGGAGGACCCGTTCAAGATGTTCGACAGCAGAGCCGAGGCCGAGGAGTTCAAAGACATGGTCGAGCGGGCCATGGACAATCGGAGGCTGATCAGATTCAAACGGAACAACAGGGAGTTCACCGTGGACGGCATGTATGTCGTCATGGTGGAGGTGTATCAGGCATACTGAGGTGAGGAGAGAATGACGGAAGAGAACGAACAGAACTGCAACTATGTGACCGCGAGCCTGGTGGAGAAGTCCTGCTATGTGCGCGTCTGCGACCTGGCGGACGCGGCCGGGGCCAGGCAGCTGAAGGGAGAGGTGGAAGTGAAGCTCCTGCGCCCCAGATTCGTCGGAGAGCACGAGGGAGAGGAGCGCGACATCCTGGTGTATAGCATCGGGACCTGGAACAACCGTGGATTCTGCGACAATTGCTGTGAGATGTGGCTGTCCCGTGCGGAGCTGCTCGACCTGTACGAGCAGCTCGGCAGGATCGCCGACCCCGACTACGAGAAGAAGGTCATGGAGAGAATGAGCAGGAGGACACCCTGATGGCCAAGAAGAATGCGGAGACTCCCAGGGAGATCTACGATACCATGTGGCTCAGATTGACACGCCTGCATATGCAGGGGCCGTCAGGAGACGCGAAAGAGGATAAGAGGATGTGCGAGTGCATGGGATGGCCCGATCTCGCTCAGAGGCTCTGGAGGGGCGAGGAATGACGGATTGGAAAGAGCGTCTGAGACAAGAGACAGAACGTAAGAGGGCGGAGCTGGAGAAGGCAGGATAGACCGCGGGAGGAGGCCCAACCCTGAGCTCGAAGACTATCCCAAGGATATGTTCGAGGGAAAGGAGCCTTACCTTTTCTTCATCAAGGGCACGCGCATAAGAGAGGACCTCAAGGCCATGGACGCGAGCAAGGGCATAAGGATCAAGAGGATCGGGGCGTACAGGGCCGGAGCCGGTTGCTGGGACGGCAGGGCCCGCAACAATCAAAGGTATTACGACTCGGACGGAGACTACTTCCTGGAGTTCGACAACGGCAAGAGATTGGAGTGCGTCCATGATTCCGACTGTTGCGAGGACAACTACGCCGACTTCCCCGATATGCAGGTCATGGGCGTGCAGGCTGGGAACAGCATCAGAGCGGAGGATCTCACGTTCTTCGACGACATCCTGAACTCCATCATCCCCATCAAGGACCTGGGGTTCTACCTCGTGACCACCAACGGTCTGTGCATCCTCGTGCCGTGTTACAGCGTGCAGAATGGCAATTACAGTTCGGACCTGATGCTCAGGTACGACGGCAGGTGCATCTCCTTGTATGACAGCGAGTTCACGCAGTGGCTGGTGGAGTGCAGATGAGCGCATACAAGCTCGTGCTCACACTCGTGACGGGCGAGATGGTCACGATTCCGTACTACAACAACCGCATGGAGGCCAGAGATGCCGCGAGGGACATAATGGTCCACCCCAAGTATTATGTGATGCAGGGCGGGGCTGGAGAGATCACGGACGTATTCATACGGAACAGCGCGATCGTCAAGGTCGCAGTGGTGAAGAAGGGAGAGGAGGAGAGATGAACGGAGCATACATCGTCAAATCATACATCAACGATCGTAAGGGCTTCAAGATCACCTGCGACGACTTCACTTGGATCTATGCTATCCCCATGAGCGGGTGCGAGATGCCGTGGAGCCTGAGCATCCGTTCGCCTCACATCTCGGTTTCGAGGCTCGATGACCTGAGCGTGCGCGATGATGTGCTGGTCACGCAGGACATCCTCATCAACCTCAGAGATGTCAAGAAGGTCGAGGAGTGGAGGTGAGAGCGATGATCAAGTCGACTATAACCTGCGACAGATGCGGAGCGGAGATGACCGAGCCTTGGGCCGAGATCCGTAACAGAGGAGACATCTACTGGTGTCACCCGGCATCCATGCACATGTGCAAGGAGTGCGCAGGGGACCTCATGAGGTGGCTCGGCGGCGAGGAGGCCCAGCACATGCAGGACCTCCAGAAGAAGAACCTGGATCTCCAGAGATACATCGCCGAGCACGTGATCTCCTATCCCACGCCCAAGACGGCGGAGGAGCTGGAGAAGTACAAGTGGAACGATCTGAATGAAGAGTGGAACAAGAAAGGCTATCATTGGAGCTGAAGGAGGAGAAGAGTATGGAAAAGAACGATCAAAGTGAGAGCGAGAGGAGATTGACGAACCTGCAGATAACCGAAGACATGTATGGGGGGAAATATGTCAGGTCAGACCTGTGCCCGTGCTGCATCGGCATCCCATGGACGGTGGAGACCACCGATGAAGACACCGGTGAGAAGTCATACAGCCTGTTGTGCGATCACAACCACGCCTGCATCTCCTCGCCGAGGTTCCCGACCATAAGGGAGGCGACCCTTTCGTGGAACCATCTCACGGACGTATATAAGGACATGAAGCAGAGGGCCAAGGCCCAGAATCCGTGTATGAAGCTGGCGTGGGATGTCGAAGAGGACAAGAGGATATGCGAGCATATGGGCTGGTTCGATCTTGAGAACAGATTCGAAGGAGGGAACGGCTTAGGGGCGTTGTGGAGGATGCGCGTACCTGATCGCATAAGGGCATTGCTCCAGATGCATGAGGGCTTCACCCTTCGTTACGCAGACAGCACCATTGTAACCGTTATCCGCCAGGGTGGAGAACCCGACCCATGGTGCATAAGAGTCGTCGCCCCGAATCTCATGATCACCAGATACAGTAAGCTGGAAGTTCATGCTGATGCACTGAGTACACAGGACCTCATCCTCGACCTGAACAAGGTCAAGGTGATGATCGTCAGAGGCGAGGAGGTCGAATGCGGAGATGCGCTGGGAACGCAGAAGTGAACAAGACAGTGGAGGAAGAGAGATGAGTGGAATGAGGAAAGCAGAGATACTGAACTGCCCGTACTGCAAGAACCGGGCGGACGTGAGAGCCGAGCACATCGACGGCCTCCACTCGTCCTGGGTCTACATCGCGTGCACCAGATGCGGAGCCAGAGGGCCCCATTACATCTGCGACGACACCGACACGGCACGTTACATCGTCATGGCAACGAACATGTGGAACATGATCGCGAGGGATGACGAATGACTCTGACGCAGAAGGAGGCGATGGTCGCACTGCTCCAGGGGAAGACCCTCTGCAAGGATGACATGCTATACAGGCTGGACTCCGCAGGCGAGCTGATCGAGATAAAGAAGCATGATTTTATGTATAAGGGATCGGTGCTCTTCAAGGGGTTCGAGATCGCCGTCGAGTGGGATCTGACCTTTGAGGATGCACTAAAGTTCATGCGCAAGGGGAGGATCTGCCGGTGCGAGATCGCACCCGAGTTCAACTTCTGGATGAACGCCAAGAAGCGGATCGTCGCGGGGGAGTTGACCGCCAGGCTCGGGCCGAAGGCCAACGGCCACATCGTCGAGCTGTGCGACGACCATTTCACGGCCAAGTGGAAGGTGGTGTGATGACATATATTGCCATCAAGGCATCCAACGGAGTGAGCCTCAAGAGGCTCTGGTCGCTGGAGGAGGAGTTCACTAAGGCCGCAGGTGTGGATGTCGATGTCGTCATCTCCGAACACGACGACACATGGACCTTCTGCGACGTCTACATAGACGATGGGAACGATGCGAATAGCATCGCGTCGAAGAGACTCGTCGATCACATCGAGGGCATCCCCATGCAGGAAATCGTCCTCGATTGGGATACCATGTTTGAAATCTCATGCGAGGATGATGACGAATGACTCTGATGACCTATGACCTGTCCGACGACCTCCAGATAAACGTCCGTGTCATGCAGGACGGTCGCCTGACCCTGAGCATCTGGGACGACCGGCTGAAGGAGCGCAGATGCTGGCTCGAATGGGACGAGGTGAAGCATCTGATGCGCGAGCTCAAGGCATGCGAGCAAGCGTTCAAAGAGGAGGGAGACGAGTGAAGACTTGCATGTGCAAGAGACCGATAAAGAGAGATGGAGATGAGTTCAGATGTCTCAGATGCGGGATGATGATCACCTACGTTTGGACCCCTGCTCCAGCAGGGGCGGGCAAGTCGGGTAAGGAGGCGGAGGAATGACCGAGTGCACATGCAAGACCTGCGGAAAGACATTCACCCCAAGCCATCCCGCAGAGGAACAGGCGGCAGACATGGGCCTGTGCTTCGACTGTCTTCAAAATCAACGCATACAGGCGTACAATGGGATGAAGAAGCTCATGAAGGAACAGAAGGCCCAAACAAAGAGAATGTGCGACAGGATCGCAAGGAACTCAAGGAGGCGAAGAAATGACCGATCTCGATGTTATCAAGCGCAATCCCATTTCGGGCGCGTCCATCCGTATGCACATCAGACACTTGGAAGGATTCAGCGCGGAGGAGCAGAAGCTCTTCACCGAGCTGGGGAAGGCCTTGGACTATCCGAGACAGGCGGATCTGACGCAATGGGAGGCGGAGGAATGACCTATCCCCTGCCCTGCCCCAAGTGCAACCACTTCGGTACCGACATAGTGATCAGAGCCGACTTCCTGTCCCGCATGTTGACGATGACCTGCCCCGAGTGCAGGTACACCGTGACCTCGGTCAACGATGACTCGTCCAAGACCCCGCTGGAGATCTGGAACGAGATGGTGGCGGGAGAGGCCGAGGTGGATAAGATTAGGAGAGAGATGAATGGAACCAAGCACGTATCAAATCGAGGCCCTGAAGCGCCTGAAGAACGGCGACGAGACCGCAACGAATGCTGTGATGTTCCTGGCCTATAACCTGATCCTGGACGCCATGCCTATCCCCCTCGTGGACCATGAGGCGGACAGAGTGACTCTGATCAGGATTCAGTGCGCCATGCTCAGCCTGATCGAAGAGATGCAGTGGCACCTGGATGTAGAGGACAACGGCAAGGAGCTGGCAGATAAGTGCGAGGACCTGCTCATCGTGCTCAGAAGATACGACTATGAAAGAAAGATGAGGTGATGAAGGAATGAACGCAAGAGAGACGATGCACGCTTTGATGACCGGCAAGACGGTCCGAGTCACAGGCTTCAAGGCCGACGGAAGGATGTACATGCTGGACCCGGAGGGGCGCATTCTGGTGCTCATGGAGTACGGAGGAATCAGACCCTGCGAGTCCATCAACCTGGACCTACCCTATGAGATCGTCGAGAACGAGTCCGATGCACGGGCCGTCGTCAGTGCACTGCTCAACGGGAGGACCGTCAGGCACAAGGACCTGAGATACTGGTTCGACGGCAACCTGCTGAGGAAGCAGTGGAAGGAGGACCGCCCCATCACGCTGGCCGACTTCTCGAAGGAGTGGGAGATCCTGCCCGACGAAGACGAGGAGGAAGAGGAATGACCAAGATCGAGATATTGAATTGCAGGTACTGCGGAGAGAAACCGGTTTGGATAATCCTCCCGATGGGTGCAGGCATAGGATGCGGGCACAGTGCCAATGGACCATGCGGTGATAACATGGTGTGCGGCTCTAATATAGCCGATGTCGCAGCCAAATGGAACTCGAAGCAGACAGATGATTCGAGCCTGGAGGGGAGCGAATGACATCGAACGGGAAGCCGTCCGAGGTGTTCCTGCTCTGCCACACGGACGTGTTGGGCGGGAAGACCACGGTCATCTGCGCCTATTCGAGCATGCCTCCTGCGACGAAGGAGATGCATAGATTGGCTCAGAAAGGAGAACACAAGGACATGGGGTACTACGTCACATCGGTGGAGTTGAAGCAATGATATCACAGGCTGCGGCCATCAGGGCCCTCGCGGACGGTAAGATCATCAGGAACGACCGCGGGGAGTACATGTTGGATTGGGGCGAGCTGAAGTACAGGGTCCACGGAGAGCGGGAGTGGATCAAAGTAAGCTACTTCGGAGACATGGAGGGCATCTCCGAGCGCTACCCGTTGACCTTCAACGAGGCGCGCATGAAGATGAAGTACGACGGGTGCAAGGTGTCGAGGGAGAGCGACCCCGATTGCTGCATCTATATCGAGACCCTTAATGGCAAGGACACGTTCGTCAGAAAGCGTTTCGACAGCATCGGCCTGGCGAAGCCTGTCTTCTTCGGTCCTGATGCCTTCGAGGACATGTGGAGGGTGGTGGAATGAGGGGCGGGATCGACATGGGTGCCGTCCACATCATGGACAGGATCTACAAGGCCATGGACGCCATGGAAGGCGCCCTAGAGATCGCGGATGATGAATGCGCGGACGCGGAGGAGGTTGAGGCCTTCATGAAGCTCATGGACGAGATGCTCTACGCTATGGAGCCCGCCGACCCGAAGAAGGCCGACAAGGCCATCGAAGTGCTGTCGAAACGCGTGGACCGGCATTACGAGGACTGATTTCAGGGGTCTATACCGATATATCTCGTTTTATATATGCGCTAACAATATTTTTAATACCACTTCTGCACTATGGGAGGCATGAGAAGCATGAAAAACGACAAAAATAACGCGACAGAGAGCACCCGCCCCGTGGGTTTTCAGGATGTTCCGAAAAGGAGATATGACGATATCGAGACCCTCGAGATCGATGCGGTCGAGCTGTTCCCCGAGACATATGATTGCGGGGTAATCGCCATTAGTGCGTATGAGACTGCGATCGGTGACGGAGAGGACGATGATACGGACGACCCGGAGGACAAGCTGCTCTTCAGGATCCGTGTCCTCTCTTCGGAGAACGATGAGGACGCCACGATCGACCTGTCTCAGGAGGAGCTGAAGCAACTCATAAACGGGTTGGAGATGGTTCTGGCATGCTACGGCGTAAGCGAGGGAAACCTTCCCACGAAGGAAGAGATGGAAGAGGCCTACAGGCGGATCACTGCCCCTTCGTTCGATCCTCAGGCACAGAAGGCATTCGAGAATATGCTCAGGGATTGGAATAAGCGCCTCAAGGAGGAAGCAGAGAAGAACAGGTCTGCATGGGCAGATATCTCTTTGGAGGACTTCGAGACGATCATGTCGAGCGCATGGACGACCGCGCACCCTCTCGTCGAGGAGGCAGAGATGTCCGGCAGGACCGACAGGCTTCTGGAGATCGTTCGCGAACATTGGCAGGAGATTGAGATCCTGAATGGTGCCGTGCAGAAGTTCTACGAGTTCAGCGGGAGCGACGCGGACACATGGGACTCATGGACGGAGCCCATCTCGGAAGCGGCCGACGAGCTGCTCGACAGGATCGGAGCGGAGTTCCATGAGCATCACTAAGACCGTCCGCTACTTGAATGTCGACCCCGACTGGAGCAAGATCCTCGAGTACATCAGGGCCGAGGGACCCATCACCACAAGGGATGTCGCCAGGGCCACGAACCTGGACTACCACAAGGTGTCCACTATCGTCAGATCCATGCGCTTCGACGGATTCGTCGTCAGAGTCTCCACCAGCCCTACAGGTGCGGGCCTGTGGAAAGCCAAGGGGCAGTGGGGATGCAAGGACTGAAGGGGTGCCCGTTCTGCGGGCATGAGACCGCCGAGGTCATGATTTTCCACACAGAGGACGCGGACCTCGGCGCAGTCATCTGCACGTTCTGCCACGCCCGCGGACCGACCGTGAGACTCGGAGACATATCCATGGCCGACAACGACGAGGCTAGGGCGATGGGGCTGTGGAACGACAGGAGGGAGTGAATGGACGAGTGGGAGATGATGGAGCATATCTGCACCTGCGGGATCCAGACGCTGACCGACGAGGTGCGCGAGCTCATGCATTCGGTGGACGGCAGGTGGGAGACCTCCACGCGCGTCCTGCTCATGCTCGCCAGCGGGATTGGGCCGGAGTGCAACCTCAGGCCCGTGTCTAAGAGGCTGATGGGCGATTTCAGGTGGAAGAGGGCGCACAATCGCATCATCGCGGCCCTGCGCAAGCTCAGAAGGGCAGGAGATGTGGAGGTCAGGGTGCTCTCGGGAGAGAGATATTCATACAGGATGGTGAGATGATGGCGAATATCGAGAAAGCATACGAGATCCTTGCGAAGGCGAAAGGAACGACTGTGGAGGAGGAGAAGGAGAAGTCGCAGGACGTGCCGGAGTACGTCAAGCGCTACATGAAGAAGGCCGAGGAGGAGAGGACGAAGAAGCCCTGTATGCCCAGGAAGCCGTGCACGAGGGCTCCCAACCCCTATGTGCGCGCACCGTACGTCTCCACCGCGGGTATGTCCGATAAGGACAGGACCGCGGAGAAGGCCCGGCGCAAGGCCGAGACCATGGACATCGTAGCACGCAAGTACGCGACCAAGAAGAAGAAACTCTGAAACGCCTTAATGACAAACCACTTATATCTATACGACATTATTCTGAGTTAAGAACTTATGGAAGACGAAGACAAGTATACGATCACTGACAGCTTGTATACGAATAAGGATGGAGACATGATGTTCAGCACCGCGAGCGAGAAGGTGCTCGACATCCTCCTCCACGCGACCGAAAGGTTGCTGGCGGAGAAGAAAGCGAAAGAAAAGATCATGCCCTCCGATGAGTTCAAGAAGATCTGCACCGTTTCATCCGCGGGCATGTTGCTCAGGCAGGCTGCCATGATCATCAAGGAGGTTGCAGGCATGGACCTCGGCATGGATTCCAAGAAACAGATGGAGCTTGGTGAGAAGCTCCTCGATAGTCTGAATGACTACGGGGACTTCATCGTGAAATCGCTGGAGAACGTCCAAGAACTGGATGTGTGGAAGGAGAAGGAGAAGGAGAAAGATGACGAAGACGGTGACGACAGCGAATGACAGGTTCATCCAGACCCACATCGATGACCTCGACGAGGACGGCGTGTGGGTCGGCACGATGATCGGAGGAGATGACGAATGAAAGGGCCGGAAGCGCTGATGTGCATGCTCCAGGGAGCGGCCGTCCGCGAGTCGAGGTCCATGTGCGTGTACCGTATCAGGAGCGACATCCTCATGGAGCGGTCCTGCGTGCTGGGACAGGAGCCGAGATGGTTCCCCGCATCTTACGACCTCGGGACATTCCTGAGGGACGAGTGGGAGGTCGTGCTGGAGGAAGATGAATGAGAGGAGTAGAGGTGTTGCTGGCGCTTCAGGCCGGTGAGCAGATCAAGACCCGTGGCATCCGCGACCTCATATTCAGATTCAAAGATGGGAGGATCTGGGCTTATACCAAGACCCAGAATCTCCCGCTCAGGGACGGCGGTAACCTGGCCGTTCTCGGGTGGCAGGAATACGCCCTCCCCGTCTCGCATCTGTTCCAATTCGAGTGGGTGACCGTACCGGAGAATGAACGCAAATGAACAAGGATGATATTATGAGCGAAGCAGAGATGAATCGCACCGTCAGCGGACCCGTCAAGGCCCTGAACGGCGCGGAAGTGAAGATCACCTGGGGCGAGTATGCGCCCTTCGGGAAACCCATGTACGACCAGGATCCCGTCCTTGTGGAGATCACATACGGCAACATGTCCGTCGTGGCGCACCTGTCCGCCGACCAGGCGCAGGCGCTGGCGGACACGATCAAGGGAGGTGCGCTGTCGAGCCTCGCCCCCAAGGAGAAGGCCAGGATCGGAGGGAGGCGCAGGAATGCAACCTGAGGACCAGCACCCAGAGGAGGCGATCATGAACCACCCTGTGTGCATACACAAGGACACGCCCTATGCGGACATCGTCGTCGAGGCGTGGTTCGACCGTGCCTACAACTGCGTCAGCGTCGAGGACGCCATCGAGGTGGCTGCATACCTGCGCGAGGTCTACGACCTCGACGAGGCGACCGCCGAGATGGCGTCGCTGGTGAGCACCCTCGCCATGTTCAGAGGGTGGGCGGTACAGTACGGCCTTGGAAGGGCAAACCAGATCAACGAAGCCTCCGTGCTGTTCGACGCGCTGATGCTGGACAGAGAAACCGCATCATCCGACGAGCCGACGTTCAGGCATATCCATCTTGGGTTCCTTACGGACCCGGGCTATGTGGAGGATATCAGGACGTTCAGCCCCCTCGTCAAGAAATGGGCGATGGCTCGTGCCGAGGACAAGCTCAGGAGGTTCGGGGATGTCATGAAGCCCGATGCGCGTGAGTACCTCGAGAAGGCGGCGAAGGGTGAGTTCCCCGATTGGATCAGATTCGAGGGGGACGAGTGATGGACGAGTACCACGCACTGGCCTCCCTCTTCATACTGTTCGGAGGCACGGCGTTGTCTCTCCTGGCCGTCATGTGCACGCCTGGGGGGTACTTTGCCGGGATCTGCGTCGCGGGGGCGGCCATGGCGTGGGCATATATGGAGGCGAAGGACGAATGAGAAAGATCAACGAAGGCGCCAGGATAAACGGCAACGTCATCGATGGGCTGGAGACCGAGATCCTTCTCTCCGGCGGGTCCTTGATGATCAATGTGACTAACGTATGCAGGGCATTGAATATAGAGCGCGGGGACCGTGTCAGATTGAAGATCAAGAAACTGGACAAGGAGGAATGAGTATGGATAAAGGAGCCCCGAGCAGTTACGAAAAGGAAATTGCGAAGGTCCGTGACAGATACAGCAATGAGGAGCTGCGGGCATTCAAGAAGAATGCGGAAATCGCGAAGGACCTGTATGGCTTGTTCTATGCATCGATGGGACAGGCCCCCGCACATCCCTACATGTATGATGTCATGACGGATTATGTGGATGTATTGTTGAATATGGATATGGACATCGAGGTGGATTGAGTATGGATATAGGAGATGTAGTAAGAGCAATGAAGGAGAACCCCAGCAAGAGGTTCGCGAGGAAGGGCTGGAACGGCAAGAACATGTACATCCGGCTGCAGGTGCCCGACGAGCACAGCAAAATGACCCTGCCGTACACATACATGAGGACTGCGCAGGGCGACCTTATCCCTTGGTTGTGTTCGATCAGCGACCTTCTTGCTGAAGATTGGATCCAGGTCGGAGGCCAGGGCGACTGGTGCGACGACCGTATCGACGAGACCGCCGACATCACCGTCAAGCCCGAGGAGGTCAAGAAGCTCCTGGATGAGAAGTACAGGTTCGAGATCTTCTACAAGGCGTTCCACGATGCCCATGAGAACTGGCTGGCCGAACACTGCTTCGTCACCCATCCTTCCGAGCAGGACCCGTTCCTGCAGACCATCAAGATATATTACGAGTACGTCTTCGAGGGTGAGAACGAATGAATGAAATACTCAACATATCAGCCATCATAATGTCAGTATCGCAGGTCGCATAAAATGGGAAAAGTGATAGATCTGAGGGGACAACGTTTCGGGAAACTCATAGTAAAGGGATTCCATTCACTCGATGATTGTAATAGAGCGACATGGGATTGTCAATGCGATTGTGGAAATACATGTATTGTTGTGAGTGTTTTGCTAAGAAACGGTCATGTCACATCATGTGGTTGCCGTAAAGTTGAATCTATTATCGCGAGAAATACTACTCATGGGTTATCATGTCACCCAATCTATAGTATTTGGAGTCATATGAAAAAGCGTTGTTATAACGAAAAGTGTCCAGACTTTAAGAACTATGGGGGACGCGGTATAACCGTATGTGATGAATGGCGCAATGACTTCAAGGCGTTCTATGATTGGTCTATATCACATGGATGGAAAAAAGATCTATACATCGACCGTATCGACAATGACGGCAATTATGATCCGTCAAATTGTCGCTGGACAACCATGACGGTACAAGCCAATAATACACGTCGTATTCATGCTATAACCTACAATGGAAAAACCCAGTCTATGATGGATTGGTGTAGGGAGTTGGATTTAGACTATTACACGGTCAGAAGTAGAATATATAACTACAACTGGTCAATAGAAAGAGCATTTACAACAAAAACGAGGAAAGAATATCATGAAATTTAAAACATTTGAACCAAGGCGCATGACGCGCCAAAGTGCTGGGTACGACTTCTTCGCCCCCGAGGATATACACCTCGTCCCCGGCCAGTGGACCGATGTGGACACAGGTGTGTCTCTCGATGGGGAGGAGAAGCTCAGCATGTACATGACCTCCGAGCTTTCGATCGTCGGCATGCCCGACGCGACGATCGAAGAAGACAAGCAGATCGACAGGTGGTTCCTGATGTGTCTGCCCAGATCGGGACAGGGCTTCAAGCACAAGGTCAGGATGGCCAACACCGCCGGGATCGTGGATCAGGATTACAGGCAGACGATCAAAGCCAGACTCACCGCCGATGACGAGATCACCATCCCTAAGGGGACCGCGTTCATGCAGGGGATCTTCCTCCCGTACCTCACACTGGAGGACGAGATCATCCCCATCGAGGAGCGCAATGGAGGCTTCGGCTCCACCGACAAGGAGAACTCGGCATGAAGGTCACATTGCTCAACATGACCGACCCCGGTATCGCGGACATCGCGGCCAAGTGCTGCATCTCTCGTGATATGCCGACAGACTGCACCGAGGGTTACAAGTCTCTCAAGAGGGCGGTTTCCTCAGGTCATTTGAGTATATTGGAACACATCAACATGACCTTCGCCGTGGAGGGCGTTTCGAGAGTCGTGCTGGCGCAGTTCAGCCGTCACAGGCTCATGTCGCTGGCTGTCCAGTCGCAGAGGTACGTGGACCTCAAGGACTTCCAGTACTGCGTGCCGGGATCCATCGACTCGGACCCCCGCATAAGGGACGCGTACGAGAGGAGCATGGGATGGGCATCCGACCTGTACGAGATCATGACCGACCTGTATGACATCAACGAGGAGGATGCAAGATACATCCTCCCCAACGCCTGCCTCACCAACTTCATCGTGACCATGTCGCTTCGGGAGCTGGGGCACGTCTGCGCCCTGCGCAGATGCTCCAGAGCTCAGAGAGAGACCCGCAGGATGGTCGACGAGATGGCCGAGCTGGCCATCGCGGAGCTGAAGAACTACAACATCGAGTGGCTGGACGAGCGCCCCGTATGCGAGTCCGGCGGGTGCGAGGTGGTCTCTTATGCCGAGAAGCTGTTCGGACCCCAGTGCCATCAGCTCGGCTACTGTCCCGAGAAGTGGGGGAGTTGCGAAAGGTTCCCCGATCTCTATGGACTGGGCGAAGAATACTGGATCGGTCACAAGAGAACAGATAAGAACAAGGAGGAAGAGGAATGAGAAGAATAGATGAACTGGTCGCTATGCACGAATACTCCCTGGACTACTTCGAGTCCAAGGGCGACGTGTCCGATTACTGGAAGAACTACTTCGCCAAGGAGATCGCCGTACTCAGGGCGGTCGACGGCGCGGTCCGCTACCAGAGGAACGTGAACCGATGACTCAGCGCGTCTGTCCCAGGTGCGGGTCCACCGCTGTCGAGAAGACGGTGCGGACCCCGCAGGACGAGGTCGTCGGAGCCATCGTGCTCCACACCACGCGTTGCATCACCTGTGGGTTCAGCGTCTCGAACGCGGCCTATGTGGACGGATCGGGAGAACTGCAGGTCATCGGAGGGATCGACGGCAACGCGGTCCCTCCCGACCTGCCTAAAGCATTGAAGGAGGCACTCAGCGGTGGCGGCGAGCGGAAGGAGTCGCGCTCCTGAGCTTCTCTCCATCCTGAGGGAGGCGGACCCGGGAGACAGATATCCGCTGAAGGAGGTCTTCTGGGACACGAACACCCTGGATCTCCTTCCGAATTTCACTTGCGATGATGATTATCTCTCCGTGACGGTATCGACATCGTTCAAGTCCGCGCCCAAAGAGGTCATGCTGGACATGATGAACTGGGTCCTCGGTTACATCAATGGGGTCCACGTGGACACACCCGATCTGGAGAAATGGACAAAATCGTGGGAGTTCGTGAATCCTTATAGAGAAACACTTACGATGAGCAATCTACCGTTCGTCGGAATGGATTGGCTCAAAACAATCTTCAAGATCTCAAAGAATGGCTTCCCATATAAGCGGCCGCTTCAGGGCGGCAGAATCCATTCTGCGATGGTAAAGATATGGGATCGTATTCCCGACCTACGTGATACGATCAGGTCTTGCACAATAGCATACCGCGGATTCGAGTTGAATCTTTCATATTATCCTGTGGCATCCACGCATCTGAGCAGCAGGTATATTGTGTTGGACCCCTTATTCATGAAAGAGGCACCGTTGCGTATCACGATATACATCCTGGTGCATGAACTGTATAGAATCAAGAACAGTTGGCTCGGCATCGATTACGGCGTCGGCATGGAACTGTTCGATATAGATATGGGAGACGGCCATCCGCTGTTCGAAAGCGCCGTGGAGATGGCGCAAAAAGGCTGGAGATTTCGCACATGGTGCGATGAATGGGAGATGAGCATGTATTACAAGAACGAGTTGGAGATCAGGCGGAGCGACAAGGAGTTGATGCGGACCGCCGAAGACAGGGTGCCCGGCGAGACGGAGTTCTCCGCCGCGGAGGTCCTGGCGAGCGCGAGATCGAACTATGTCAAAGGCAACTATCTCAAGATAGAACAGGTGGTCAAGGTGGAGATGGCATGGGCCATGTCCGCCATATACGCACGCTTCATTCATGAGCACTACTCAGGGATCATATTCCTCCTGGATAAGTACGATCAATCATATGTGGAAACGCTGGCCGTCATGTCGAAGGCGCAGGAGATCACTGCAGAGGAGTTCCCTCTGAGGGCATTCACGCTATATCCCGATCTCAAACCGATATACCATAAGGGTATCGTCGGTGTGCAGCTCTGCGTCTCGATCAACAAGAAGTCCAAGGACAGATCGCACGTCGTGAAGAAGATCGAAATGAAGAGGAACTATGTGTTCTTCGAACTGGCGGGTATGACCCTCGTTGCGAAGCTGTCATGCGATATAGAGGCCCTATATCATCAATTCGACAAAATGAATGCGATCAACTGGAAGACGCCCACGGAGAGGGTGGAGTTCACACTTACCGAGAGCCAGTTCGATAAGACCCTCATGAAGGAGGGGATGTACGACACCGTTGCGAGCGAGGACTATATCAGGAAAATCTATAGGAACAAGGAGGAGATCGATGTTTGAGGATGTTCCCAAGGGGCCCGGTACCGACTGGTACAGGATCTCCCAGATCTGGAGATCTATGAAGGGCAGGTGCGAGAACCCCAACGACAAGGACTACGCGCACTACGGCGCACACGGCATCAAGGTGTGTGACGAGTGGCATGACTTCGAGGCGTTCTATGCCTGGGCGATCTCCCATGGCTACAGAAAGGACTTGACCATCGACCGCGTGAACAACAAGGCGGGGTACAGACCAAACAACTGCAGGTGGATCTCCAGGAAGGCACAGGGATACAACCGTGGAACCAACCGTCGCATCAGGCGGAGCGACGGCGAGATACACACGCTCAAGGAGTGGTCGGAACTACTCGATATTCCTGAGAGCACATTGGACAAACGCTTCCGTTTAGGATGGACGGCCGACGAGGCTCTGGGCTTCAAGCTCAGATGACCTTGTCGGTCGTCCACATTTTTTTTAAGATTTAATTCCTACCATTACACTAAGATTGTTATGTTTGTAATCATCCATGGCGAACGATCCAAGAAGAAGTATCGGGGCCGAAGCCCCGGAGGAACATACACGAAAACGCGATACGTGTGTGGGAAATAGGGGCCCGAAGGCCCCTCTGGTTTCGGGTCGTCATCACGGAGTAGCCAGGCTGGTGACGTCGGCAAGGTTGATGACACGGCCATGGCCGATGAACTTGTCGATACGGGTCTCCATCCTGCAGTTCATGACGTTGACTTCCTGCAGCTTCCTGGTGAGTGCCGGGTTGGCGTTGTTCCAGACCTCGACGGGAGTGAGGGTGGACATCCAGATGTGCTTCAGGTCGAGGAGCATCGGGGTACCGACCTTGGTTCCGGTGGGCATGAGCTTCTCGTAGTCGAAGGCCATGTTGGGGTCGACGATGATGGGTATGTTGTGCCAGGAGTTGACGAGAACTCCTCCGGGTCTTCCCTGAACGGTCTTGACTCCGCTGAAGTCCCTCTGGATGTAGACGGAGTCGATGAGCCTCTGCTGAGCCCTCATCATAGCGGAGGTCTTGGCCTCCAGGACGTGGCCCATCAGGTACATCTTGTTGTTCGGGCTGGCGAAGTCGTCCCATCCGGGGCTGCACTGCATCCAGAGCATGTCGAGGTAGTCGAGAGAGAAGGTTCCGCCGGCAGCGTCGATGAGCTTTCCATCAAAGACGGACTCCTTGGTTCCGCGGTAGTCGACGAAGTCGGACTTCACTCCTCCGTAGGGGGTGACCATGTCCTTGGTGATCTCGACTCCGTCCTCGGTCTTTCCGATCTCCTGGAAGGATCCGATGCACCTTGCGATTCCCTGGAGGGAGGTCTCAACGGTACGGGCTCCGTCGGTAGCGGTGGGCTGAGCGCAGCTTATGGGCTTCAGGAGGGTCCTGTCGATAAGATCGGTGTAACCTCCAGCGATGAGCTGGGCGTAGTCCTTGTAGGACGAGACATCATCCTTGTTCTCGAGAGCCATCAGTCCGAGACCGTAGTCCCAGGAGAACGGAACCTCCTTGTAAGGCTCGCGGAACTCATCGACAGGGACCATGACGGAATCGGGAATGAGTCCATCCTGGATGGTGGTGGCACCGATTCCGACGAACTTGCCGGTGGAGTCCACTCCATAATCGGGCTGCTGGTACGCGATACGTACTCCCTCGTGATTGTAGGGCCTGGATCCCATGGCGGAGTAGGTGGTCTTGGAGGAGAACATCGCAGCGGTGATCTCCTTTCCCATGATAGCATTGAAGTATCCGTTGTCACCATAGGTGGCGGCTCCAGCGGACTTCCCCATATTGCTGAATGCATGGAAGTTGCTCGTGTAGAAGTCGTCGCACAGGACGGTCATCTCTTCGGGCTTCTCGGCATAGGTGGAGCCGATTTTCGACCCCAGTCTGATATATTGGCCGGCCATAGATATTACCTTTGTTGATTGTTATTGTTGGTGTAGTTTTAAAAGGATATGGTGGTCAGGGGGGTGGAAACCCCCCTCAGAACTCACCTGCGTGTTTCTGTGCCATGTAGTTGGCCCAGTCCTGATCGAGCTTCAACGCCTTCCTCACGGGGTCGGAGTCGGACTCGGACTCTGGGACGTTCGCATTGACGGATTTCTTCATATTCTCGAGGCTGTTCCCAGTCATGAAATCCCCTGAAGAGGACCTGGCGGAAGGAGGCCTCGAGGACTTGACGACCTGTACAACTTCTCCCTCTTCCTTCTCCTCCTTGGGAGCCTCAGCGGGTTCGTCCCTACCGAGCATCTCGCTCATACTCTTTATGACGGGAGCCTCGGCCACGGGGAGCGAGTCCTCGTAGGTCTTGTTCAGCCTGTACGCTTCGGTCATGTCATAAGCATCCATGCTCTGCCTGTCGGCAAGCATCTCACTCATACTCTTGATCACGGGAGCTTCGAACTCGTACTCGAGGTCGTCCTCGGGGAGGTCCTCGGACTTCTCACAGCCCTCGGCCTCCTCGTCGTCGGACTTCTCACAGCCCTTATCCAGTTCCGCGGGCTCTTCCTCGGCCTCGGATGCGGCCAGGGTCTCGGTCTCGCCATCGCCCAGCTCGTCACCGGCCACGGCATCCGACTTCTCCATGTCGCCTTCACAGCATTCCGCCTTCTCGACGGGGTTCTCGCCGATCTCGGCGACCTCTTCTGTCTTCTCCATATTATCTTCTCCGGTATCGAGCTCGGCATCGCCTTCGCTCTTCATCAGGTCCTGAGGGATCACGCCGTCGGGCGTGTCCGTCTGCTCGGCGGTCTCGTCGGGCATGGGTACTCCCGCCTCGGGTGCGGGCACCTCGGTCTGCATATCCTGACCAAGTCCCGACTGCTTCCACAGGGCGGTCATGGCCTCGATCACCTGGGTGATCTGCACAACCTTCGCGGTGTCTCCCATGTCGAGCGCCTCCTTGGCGTCGTCGGCCAGAGTATCCATGAAGTCTCTGAACGCACCGTCGGAGGTGAACATCGACCAGTCGATCTCATCGCCTCCGAAGTCCATGTCCACGTCCGCGCCGGGCGGTGTGCCGTTGTCTTCGACGGTGGCTTCCTCCATGTTGTCCTCGGGCATAGGCATCCCGCCCTCCATAGGGGTCTCCTCAGGTGCGGGAGGCATCTCCTCGACAGGCTCCTGCACGTCGGGTGATGCCTCGGGCGGCTCCTCGGGAGGTATCTCGGGGGGCACGGACTCGTCGGACTCGCCCATGCCTGCTCCCTCGGGCATCCCCTCGGGAGGCATCTCGCCGTTCTGCTCGGGAGGGACTTCTCCACCCACATCGGGAGGAACCTCTCCTCCAGCTTCGGGGGGCATCGCTCCACCCATATCCGGAGCACCCGCGTCAGGAGCTCCCATCGGAGGTCCGCCTGCAGGAGGAAGTCCGCCTGCAGCCGCCATCTCGGAGGCCTGAGTGTCCTGTGCTCCGCGATCACCCTCGATTTCGGGGATGACGGTCTCGGCGATGCGGGACGTGTCGGTCCCCTGCTCTGCCAGCATCTGGGCGATGGTATCGAGCTTCCCGGAGATGGAGGCGTCGCCTTTGACGACCCTCTCATCATTGGATTTCTGGAATTTCTCCCAGGCGATATCTTCATCCATAGGGGAATGATGATGTTGGGACTATAAAAAGGAGAAGGGATTTGGAAGAGGTTTGAGATATGACTCAGAACGAGTGGCCGCGACTGTTCATGGGCATGGCATGGGCTGTTTATAAGCTTAGAGTGGCCGCAGTCTGAAGTCCTCCGTCAGGAGGCTTTTCCGCCACAGCTCCTTGAACCGCTCCTCGGACACGCCTTTGACCAGACACCCGTCGGCGGTGATCTCACCCCTGCTGTACGACTTCCTGAACTCCTCTTCCAGAAGAGCGTCGGGCTCACGGATGAAGATGCCATCCGAGTCCGTCTTCATATCGTGCCAGCAGTAGCCATACAGCCCCAGGCTTCTCGCCTTGGCGATGTTCTCGTCCACGCGGTCCTGTGGAAGGGGTATGAAGACTCCATCCACCCTGGCGTGCGCATCGGCACCGCAGGCGATCATAGCCTTCTTCAGCCTCATGATAGGACACTCATCTTCCGAGCGGTGGACCTCTATCTCCGTGACGACGAGCCTGGGCCCGCTGTCGGACTTCTTCAGCGTGGAATTGCGCCACAGCAGAGTGGAGTACTGGTTGACCGGGTGCGGTGTGACTGCGATCTCCATAAGTTGCTTCATCACACGGCGCATGTAGCATCCGCGTTTCTCATCGCACTGGAACTCGCCCTTGGTGGCCTCTCCAGACACGGACAGGCTGTTGGCACCTTTGGCGAACATCTTGCGGACGGTCTTGTACACGGGCTCGTCGCCTTTGAACAGGTTGCCCCACACCTTGATGCCAGGGCCGTCCTTCGTGTCGATGTCGTCCCAACCCCATACGGTACCCACGAAGTAGGACGTGTGATCCCAGGAGAGCGGCCCGAAGTGCTCGATGTAAGAATCCATATTCTTCTTCACGGACTCCAGATCCACCAGCTCCTTGTCCTTATCCACGGCCTCTACAGTCGCCTTGGCGCAGAAGGAGTATGACGAAGGCGCATCTTTGACCGCGTACCACGCCTTGCGTCTGGCGGCCATCGTGTCAGCGGCCGTGGGCTCGTCGACGTCACGGATGGCATCGTTATACTCCCTCATCCAGACTCTGGCGTCGCTGTCGGACAGGGACGCCGTCACCTGGGTGGGGAGTTCATTGATCGTCTGATACATGGCTCCCGAAATCCCTCTTGAACATTATCTGCTTTCCCGTGCCTTTGGAAGACACGTCGGCCATGTATTCGATTGCTTGGAGGACGTCGGGTTGCATCATATGGTTCTCCTCCGCCAAGTCGCGGAGGGAGATCCACCCCGAGATAGGGATGGAGTCGTACACATCCTTGCACACATCTTCGGTGTGGTAGCGCCAGTGCATCAGAAAGATCCACAGACGCCTCGCCTCGTCGTCGTCCGCCACCAGCATGAGCTTCTTGCCCCACTCAGCGTGCTCGGACACGACGTTGATCTCCCCCATCTGGGAGATCGCCGCTCCGATTTGACGGGCGGTGGCCCCAGTGGCGTAGGACAGCTCCGACACGGAGATCCAGTCATTCCTGTTGTTCAACAGACCCAGGCCAATGCTCACACGGAGGTTGTCGCGCCTCATGGGAACCTCACTTCGCCGTTGAAGTCGCAGAAATCGTCGTCCCATACGTAGTCAGGGATGTCCGAATCCTCGAACACCTCGTCGGGGTCGCAGTAGTCGGATGTGACGGAGTCAGCCAGGGCTCCAGTGTCCGACTCGGCCCCCCCCATCGGACCGCCCGTCTCCAGGTTGGCGATGATACGGTCTCTGAGCTCGTCGGCCACGCCCTTCAGGGAACCTTTGGCCTCGAATATGCGCTGGAAATCGTCCTCCACCTCGTGGAGAGCGGGACGGATGTACGGATGGGGCGGTGCGCCGTTCTCCATGATGTTCTTGTAGACCACTCTGGCGAACGAATAGGGGTCGTCGCCCCTGCAATGTCTTGTCGCCCACTCGTAGATCTTGATGAACGCCTCCGTGGCATCGGTGGTGTATCTGTTGCCGTCGGCCCTGTCGAATGTATACATGACCTTGGGCGAGGAGATATCGGAGCGGGCAGGACCCGTCCCGAACTCCACCGCCTCGGCATACGGCGCGCCGATGACCACCTTGGCGGGCTTGAACGCGTCCCTTGAGAGGGTCTTTTTCAGCGCCTCGGAGAACTGGTCGGTGTCCAGCTCGCACTTCATCTCGACGGAGGCCATTTCAGACCTGCCCCGCGTCGTCCGCTTCGTGCATGGTCTGCTCCTCGTCGTTCTTGGCCTCGTCGATGTCGGGGTCTTCGCGTCTAGCAGTCCCGATCTCGGGAGGGCCCTCGCCGTCGCCCGGCATCTGGCCTCCGACCATCATGCCGTGTTCCATATCGAACATGCGCCCTCCCGGGTCGAGGAGGCCCTGGGCAGAGAGCTGGGCCATGGCCTGCAACTGGTCAAGAGGCTTCTCTCCGAACCTGAAGTCTCCGTCGATGTATCCGTAGGGGATATCGAGACTCCTCATACCCTGTGCGACCTGGATGTTGTCGATCATCTTTCTCACGTCGGTGTACGCCTTGGAGGGTCTTCCGAGTTTCAGCTCCCAATCGGTGATCTTGGGATACCAGTGCATGATCCAGTGGCAGAGCTTGTCGATCCTGTTGTACAGGCCTAACAGGTACCTGTCGAAGATGGTGATCTGCTGGGACTCGTTGTTCATGCCACCCGAGGCCTCGGCATCCCCGGCGAAGATGTTAGGGATGCACTTCATGGCACAATACCTGTTCATGACCTCGCGCTTGACCGAGAGGATGTCATCGCTGGACTCTACACCAAGGTCGAGCGCCTGGGGCTCCATGGGGTTGACACCGGGGGCCTGAGGAGGCGTGCAGACGATAGGGATGGTGTTGGTATTCTTGCTCAGTACGTCGATGACGCCCTGGGCGATGTCCTGTGCTTCGTCTTCGTTGAAGCCGGGGAGGATGACAATCTTACGGACATATCCGAACTGGTACTTCTTGAGGTTGTGCTTGTTCGTGTAGAAATAGATCATCAGCTCGTCCTCGATGGACAGCAGGTCGGGACGTCCATAGGTCAGCGAGGGGCCATACCAATGATCCTGGTAGATCTCGTCGATGGAGTAGAGCATGTACTCGCCCTCTCCGCCGTAATTGGCACCGATCTTCCAGGCCGCAGGAATGAGCTTCACGCCTTCCTCGTCCGCGTCATTCACGGCCTCCTTGTCGGTGTCCAGATTGATAAGGGAGTTCCTGCGATCGTAGCGGAAGGCGTACGTCGTACCGAAGGTACCCGTTTCGTCGTACAGACCACGGACATACTTGGGGTTCTGGCTCAGGAACTCCAGCGGGACCTGCTTTATGAGCTCGCCGTCCTTGGTGACGACGTCACCTGTCACAGCCAGCACATAGCCCTGATTGTAGATGAACTCGTCGCCCGCGAAGCCCCAGAGCACGTCCAGGAGGGACTGGTTGTTCTTGTTGGCCTTCTCCAGGACGCTGACGGGCCTCCCGTCGTGGTCGGGCCTGACGAAGTACTTCTTCTGGGACTCGTCTGGCCTTCTGAGCCTGAGCGACTTGCACACGGGACACCTGGTGATGTACGCCTGGGTCTCATGACCGCACTCCTCGCACTTGAAGGCGAATCTCGGCTCCAGGGTGAGGTCGTACCTGAACAGCTCCATGCAGGTCCTGTTCTTGCAGGTGGCCACCAATGAGATGTTGGATTCATACCAATCCGCTATGCCATACAGGACATAGTAATTGGACATGTTCATGGTGCGGTACCAGAGGTTGCTGGGACGTTCCGCACCCGTTATCTGGACCTCTTTGACGTCGCCGTACTTCACGGCATTGTTGAAGCCCGCGTTTATATCGAACCCCATGTCCTCGAAGGAGGGGGTGGACGGCAATGAGGCCATCACAGATTTCTTAATCGAAGTTCCGGAAACACGTACCATCCGATCACCGTCATATCAATCATAGGTGGAGAATACTCTCCTACATTTAGTCTTAGGGCCGTCCGTGGCTATCATGACTGGCTCCGCTGTGGTCTCGGCCACATACCCTTTTCCGCTGCTCAGAACGACATTCAGTCCATAGCGTGCCGCATCCATACAATTCAGGACTAGAATATCATTGGCATAGAAAGTGTGCGCCTCCTCGACCGTGAGATCGTAGACGTACTCCTTGCGACCTGTATCTTCGACCGACTTGACCCAGTCGATGCCCACAAGAGTCCTAAGACGCTTGTTCGCGCCGTCTTTCAATGCGAAAGCATCATCATGGCTGGGTTTCTCAGGGGTCTTTGGGAACTGGTGGTCGCAGGTGCCTTCCAATATACAACCCCTGACGGTGGTCATCCTCCAGATCTCGACGGGCTCGGGCCTTGTGATGCCTGCGGCCAGTACTTTGCGGTACCCGAGATGGGTCAGCACCATATCGCCGGGCCTGATGTTCTCGATAGGTACCCAGCTATGGTCGGTCTCGATCATCGTGCCCGCCACGAGGCAGTGGTTGTATTCGTCGACAGGCTTGTCCAGGCAGCTCCCGTCCTTGTCCTTGGCCCAGATGTAGTTGTTGAGCTCCATGATGAAGTTCGAGCAGTTGGGGTGCACGATCATCTTGAAGGACTGGATGTTCCTGATGCCGTTCTTCAGCGAGTCCGCGCCCTTGAACGCGGCCTGGATGTTGGGGAGCTGGTACGTGGCGTAGAGAGGTTCGCGGACGGTGTAGGTCTCACCGTTCGCGTCGGTCTTCTCGACCTCCATGAACATGGCCTCGCCCGTCTCCTCGTCGATCATGGGCTCCTTGAAGCCCCTCTTGAGCTGATAGATGCTCTTCGGCTCGGCGCAGTCGGCGATGATGGTCTTCTTACCGTACCCCATCTCGCAGATCCTCTTGGCGAGGGGTGCGTTGTCCAGGCCGACCTCGTATATCTCGTCGTAGATCCAGAGGGTGTTGGAGTCCATGTCCACGGCCATCGCGACGAACGCCGCAGGGTCGTGGGCGAACCCGAAGTCCAGCCCGAAGGTCTGCTTGATCTTCGGGTGGCTCTTGATGACCTTGTCGATGTCGAACCTGTCCACGGTCCAGTTCTCGTAGACGAGACCTTCCGCCACTCCCCATTCCCCGTCGCACACGATGGCGGCCATACGGGGGCTGGTGTCGTACATCTCGTAGTACCTCGCGATATCCTCGGGACCTAGCCAGCGGTTGCATCTGAATGTCGTGGTCATCGCGAGCGTGTTGTCGCGTGGCGTGTCGAAGAAGCGTCTTTTGGCGAAATGATGCTCCGACCACGGGTTGAACGTGATGGTGCACCTCTTCCACAAGCCGGGAGGGAGGACACCACGGATCGACATCATGACCCTGTCGAAGTCCGCCTCGCTGGTGACCTCGGAGAACTCCTCCCACCAGATCCAGCACAGCTTACCCTTCGTGGACTTGATTCCTGCGATCTTCAGGGCATCGTCCATACCCTTGAACAGTATCTCCTGCTTCGTGGGGATGAAGACGAGCTTCAGCGGGTTGACCGTAGCCTTCCAGAGCTGGCTGACCCCCAGGCGGTCGATCGCCCACAGGAGGTCCTTGTAGCACGAATCGCTGATCGTGCCGTAGACGTTCCTGATGACGAGCGTGTTCGCCTGGGGGTTGCGCATCATCATGTAGATGTGCCACAGCGCGGCGGTGGTCGACTTGCACGACCCCTTGGAGCCCTTGCAGACCACATAGAACTGCTTCGTGTTCCAGAACTCGTAGTATTCCGGCGGAATGAGTTCGGAGAGCCTGATGTTCTGCAGGGCGGTCTCGACTTCATTCATCTTTGATCTCTTTACCGTCCTTGTCGTACTTGGGAATGGGGCGGTCCTCGGTGACATCGTCGATGAACGTCGGAAGATCCATAGATACATGCTGCTCGACGGGCGGGGTGTAGCCTCCGTACTTCAGGAGGAGGTCGGTGGACTTGGGGTCCCCGTCGGCCGCGAGCATCGCGTGCTTGGCGATGACCCTGGTCATGACGGTGACGTTCTTCTGCACGAGCTCTTCTAGCGGGATGTTCTCGTCGGGGTCGGTGACCTCTCCGGGGTGGATGGGCGAGTTCAGCACGGTCTTGACGGCCTCCGCGAAGTCGGCACGTCTGCGCCTGTTGATGTTGCGCTCCATCGTCGCTTTGAGTTCTTCATCCATTACCATACCGCCATGATGCAGATAGAGATTTAAATACTATTAGTGGCGCTTGCCCCATTTGTCCCTGACGAGCTCGCCGAGAGGGGTGATGCGGTGGCATACGGGGCAGTACTCGGGAGCAGCCTTCATCGTCATCTCCATGCTGACCCCGCAGGGACACTTATAGGGCGCTCCGATCTTATCGACCACCGGAGAGCCGTTGTAACCGTGTCCATAGAACTCGAAGTACTCTTGCTCGAACTGTTGATCCAGCCCGAAGTCCCTCGCGTCTAGACCGCATTCGTGCTTGGTGTCGCGGGCCTTCTCCATGTCGTTGTAATCGCCCGTACGAACGGACATCCTCCTGATGTCTCTAGCGTACGTGTCATAGAAGGACAGTCTGGCCTTGTTGACGGCAGCTTCGTCGACGTGTCTGAGAAGAAGCGGCGAATCGAAGATGCGTGCATTCACCGTGAGGTCCTTGGCGAACTCCTTGCGCAGACCCTCGCGATAGTTCTCCCTGCTCCTGGAAACCATGAACTGTGCCAGGAGATATGAATATATAAATGAGGGGCCGAAGCCCCCCGGTTTCAACTCATGGTCGGATCGTCGTTGCCTTCGAACGCGACCTTGCCGGTCTCGGCGTCCCTGACCTCCATCGGCCAGGTCGAGTCCTTGTCCTCGCCCATGTAGACGACACGGTAGTTCGCCTGCATGGGATTGGGGTCGTTGGGGCTTGGAGGAACCTCGACATAGTCCTCCATCTCGGCCTTGCGGGCCTTGAGGAGGTCGCTGAACGACATGTCGTGGAGGATTTCGATAGGCCTCTTGGATTCACTCTTCGGGACGTTTTCAAGAGGCTGGGCGTCCCTTGAGATAGGGATGATACCTCTTGTATCGATTCCTGCCCAACCAGGAACCTCCTTACCGAGCATGAGGTTTCCGATCAGATTGGCATAGGTGTCCGGGAGCCTGTCATAGTGATACTCGGACCCCTGCTTGCTCTCACCCTCGCTTCCCGCACTCGTCTTGGGGTTCATGACCTCACGGCCCATACCGATCATAGCGCGTTTCAGGTATTCGGCCACCTTCGGGTTCTTTGCGATGATACCTGCAACCTTAGGATTCCAGTCAGCCATGATCGTGGGGTCCCCCAGCATCCTGGCGAATCCTTCCGGAGAGACCCTGTGATTTCCGAGGACATTATTATACAGGCTCAACAGGGGACCGGGGGCCTTGGAATTCGTCCAAGGTACGACATCGTTTCCGAAGTTCGCATACCTCTCCATAAGGGGCCTGTTCGCTCCGATGACCTGGGTCTTCGCATCCTGCTCGGTCACGGCGTTCTTTCCACTGCCGATGTCGGACAGATCTTTGTTCACGGGCTCCTCCTCTTCGGGCTCTCCGCCAAGACCAGGGATGACATTGTCTGCATTCATCACAGCGAGCACGTTCTTCACCTTGTCGGGGTTGTCCATGAAGTAGAGCATCCTGCGGAGCTGTTCAGGCGTATCGACCCTGGGTTGTCCCTTCTCGTCGAAGAGAATCCTCTGCCACTCATTCGGGGTGATGAACCTATTGTTCAGGCCCACCAGATCGTCGAACTCTTCCTGTGCGATCCTGTTCTTCCTGGCGCTGAATTCGTCGTCGAACTCGCTTTCTCCCTGGGACAGGTAGTTCACACGGTTCAGTGCGTTGTTGATATATTCTCCGAGCATCGCACGCATCCGAATAGGGTCTTTGACGTCCCCGAAGATGGATCCAGACTTCTCTCTCCTGACCTTCTCCCCCTTCTTATTGGAGCCATAGATCGAGGGGAAGATGAGGTTCCTGGTACGGTTGCCCGCATTGGACGTGACGATCTGGTTCTTTCCAGTCTCGTCGGCGATGGTACCCATGGCTCTGGCGGTCTCATTGTCCTGGGTTATCAGGTCGTTCTTATCGGCCACAGCTGTCGCATCGCCTCTGGCGACTCCTCCTGCCCCTGCGTCGAGCAGGACGTCGTCGCCGTACTCGTTGTACAGGTCTTGGAGGACATGTTGAACGTCCTCATCAGACATGTCCTGGAGGTTCCACGAGCCGGTGTCTCCGCCGGATGCGGCCGCATGAACGATGTCTCCCGGTGCACGGGCGACGGTGAACACATCTTTATTGATCACAGGAACCCCGTCCTTATTGCCATAGTACAACATGGAGACGGGATTTGGAGCACCGCCTTCCAGCGGATTCCATGCGCCCCACCTACTGACAGGCCCCATGATAGGGACCTGAGACTGATCCAGGGTGGGTGCGTCCTCCCTGTTCTGGAACTTGTAGAGCGAGGGGTACATGGCCTCGATCTGATCGAGGTACCTATCCATCAGTCCACCGATCTGCAGGAATTTCTTCCCGTATTCGTCGGCCGCTCCGCTGTATAGTGGTTGGCCATCGCGCCCCAGCCTGCTCGTGGTGCCGATCTGATCGAAATAATTGGTTGCACCAGGCACGCTTGGCGCATGAGCCTCGATGAGTGCGGGATCCCTGCCTCTGAAGCTTTCAATGGCCTCGGAAGAGGTCACCCTCTTTCTTCCGCCCTTCCCACCGACGCCCTGATTAATGCCGAAGCTGGCATTCACGTTGAGCAGATTGCCGTTGTCCAGCGGGATCTTCGTTTGAGAGTGCGCCTTGACTTTCGGATCCTGGATGATCGGGTCGATGATGCTGTAATAATTCTCCTTGGGAATGCCTCCGAATCCCGTGAGGGCGTCATCACCCTCCTTGTGCATCCTCTGGATCTCCTTACGCTCTCTCGTGTCCTGCAGGTGGTCCTGCTCGGCTTGGATCTGTTCGTCGGAGACTCCGGGAACATGATTCGTCTGCGTCTTGGGCTTGTCTTCAGTGAATTTCTCTCCTGCTTGACTGACGAGCTCCGGGCCCACCTTGGAGAGTCTGGCATGGGCTTCTGGAAGAGATCTCTTTCCGACTGCATTTCCCAGATCCCTCAGTTGTTCCAGAGATGGCCTTCCCTCTTCACTGCGACCACCCAGTTCCTTCATCGCAGCTCTGGTTTCCTTGCCCACGCCCGCTTCGTCAGCGAGTTTGCGGACGGTAGTGCTCGTCTTTTTGTATGCAGCATCGTATGCTTTATCCTCGCCCGGCATGGCCTTGACCAGTCCCTCATAGTCCTGAGGCTGATAGCCGTACTCCTCTCCGAGCATCTCCTTCATGGGTCTCAAACTCTTCACGATATCACCTTTAGGGTGCTTGGGACAGTCCTCGTCCTGGGTGTGCCTGTGGCCGACGACCTCCTTTGCTTCGCGTACGCCATTGAGGAATGCCACTGCCTCCTCGAACGAGTACATCTCTCCCTTGACTTTTATGGGGGACCCGCCGGCTATGACGTACGCCTCGTACGTATCGTCGCTGTCCCTCTCGATTCCGAAGTCGCCGAAGACGTAGAAGTCGTCTTCGTGCTCCTCCTCGGTGCCCAGGTCCTCGCGGATGCGCTTGTGCATCCACGCGGACTCCTCTTTCGGCAATTCGTCCATGAAGAAGACAAGGGTTTCGAAGTATTAAAGGTGAAGAGGTTTTAAAAGGCTCGGGGGCGGTGTACGGACAGGCGGTGTGCCTGCTCCGCACCGCCTTCAGCATCTTCTGCAGGACGGAGCACGTTGGCCCGTCAGCATCCAGTAGTCCCCGCGACACGTGCAGGTATCGGTGACGGGCTCCAGATCCTCGACGACCTTGAACTCCCACGTCACCTGGTCGTTCTGGACGACCATCTTGGTGTTCGTGACCGCCAGTGCCGTGATGTCGCGCAGCTCCATGACGTATCTGTCGTGGTTCGGCACGTCCTTGACCTCGACGGTCAGGGAGTTCCTGTACATCCTGTTGCACTTCCACGAGGAGAGGGTGAGGGTCAGGCCCTCCTGCCTCACCTCGGTAGTGGACTCGTTCTGGGCCGCCGACAGGTTCCTGTAAGCGGCCGCGAGGAGTCTCGCATTGTCCAGAAGGACGGGAAGCATGGATCATCCCTTCTGCACGACGACGAGTGCTCTCAGGTCGGCGATGTCTTTGGTGGCCCAGACATACACCTTGTCGGTATCGGTTGCGCAGACAGGTGCCAGCTTACCCGAGGTCGCATCAGCCGCATTGAACACCACAGTGGCGATGTCCGTGTTCTTGATGCCCGCCTTGGTGATGGTACCCTTCCTGGTGAAGCCGGGACAGTCGCTCGCCTCTGCCCATGTCTGGACGGTGCCTTCGAATGTGACGTTCTTGCCCTGGAGCTGCGAGAGGTCGATGTCGAAGTTGGCTCCCATCGGCTCCCAGCCTTTGTTACTGGAGTCTATGTATTCGTAGACCCAGGACGTTCCCGCCTTGTAGGTCTTGCCGTCGGATCCGACTCTGGAGTCCGTAAGGTTCCAGATGGTTCCTACGACCTCCGGCTTGTCGTCCAGCTCCGCGGAGGTGCAGGTGCCCTTGAACTGATACACCTGCGTCACGGCGGCGGACAGGTCGCTCTTGGTTGCGTAACCCTTCAGGGTCTCGGTGAGATTGGTCTGCACCACGTAGTCCCCTGCCGGGGCCTTCCCTGCCAGCCCGTTCGTGAGCTCGGTCTTGGTGGCCTTCAGCTTCAACTCGCTGTCCACCTTGTCGAATTTGGTGGTCACGACCTTGTTCTGCACGGGGTTCAGGGAGGTGGAGGACAACGCATCATCCACTGCAAGTTGGAAGTTCGCACTGATGGTGCTGTCATCTCCGATGGTGATATTGGTGCCCGCGACGAGTTTGTTCTGCTTCTTGGCCAGCTTGGCATTGGTCTCGGACTTGGTGTAGCGAAGGGACAGGGCATTGTCTACGTCGGTCTTCCTGCTGTTGAAGGTCTCGGTCGTCACGCGGTCCTCGACCTTCCTGTCGAGGGCATTTATCTGCTCCTGAACATTGAACTGGACGCCGCTGAGCCTGTTTATCAGTCCCACGTCTATCTTCTCGGAGGTCTTCATCTGACCGCTCTCGTCGGTAACGACGACATAGTTGGCGGGGAGGTCGTGATAGGCCGCATATTTCGCGGAACCGTTGATGGTCTCGGCCTTTGTGTCCATCTGCTGGTCGACCTCGGCCTTGGTGTAGCGGTTTGCGATATCCGAGTCCAGCTCGGCCTTCATCTCGGCAACGACCTTATTGGCCACAGGTCTGGTGCTGGTACTGTCCAGCGCCTTGTCGGCCACGTCGGGGTCCTCGACGGCCCATGCGGTGCCGTCGTACCTGTAGATGCGCCTGTCGGTGATGCTGTACAGCACCTGGTTCTTCTTCATCCCCGTCTTCGGCAGCTCGTTGACCGCTCCGATAAGGGTCCCCTGCTGGAGACTGGAGATGATGCCGTCCGACTTGAACTCGGCGAGGGCATTGCACTCTCCGCCGTCGATGGGCGCCCAGTACGAGTAGGTCCCGTCGCCGTTGGTGACGAGTCTGGTACCGGGAGACAGATAGAGGGTGTCCAGGGGCCTGGAGAACACTCCGCCCGTGATGAAGCCCTTGCAGTCCTGGGACCTGATGCAATCGTCGGAGTTGAACACTCCGCCCGACACGGCCATGGACACCTGGGATACCGTCGCCAGGGGGTTGCCCTGAGGATTGCTCTCGCTGAGACCCAGGGGCCCGGTGAACGCTCCTCCCGAGATGTTGACCGCGATAGGGAGCCTGGTGGTGTGCTGTGCGACCGCAACGGCCGCACCGATGGTGGTGGCGCCGTTGCCGTTGGCCTTGACACTGTACGCCGAGGCGGAGGAGTTGATGAACCCGCCCGTGATGGTCAGGGTTCCCGCGCGGATCTCGATGCCGGTGTCTCCGGTGATGTTCCCGCCCTCGATGACGAGGTCTCCTTCCTGGGGCCAATAGATGGCAGGGGTCTCCTTGCCCTCGGGGTTGACAACGGAGATGTCTCCGCCCTTGACAACGCATCTGTTGCCGAAGTAGGGCGAGGTGTCGTTGCCCTGGATGGAACTGACTCCTTCCGACCCCTTGGAAAATCTGGTGACGATATCCGCAGAGGTGATCAGAGTGGCGTTCTTGGCGATGAAGACGGCGCAGTAGTCGGTGTTGTCCAGCTTCAGGTCGCTGTTCAGAGTGACCTTGGATGCTTCGGTCGCATCCTTCACTCCGACCCTGATGCAGGGCTGGTCGACGGCGACGATGGTACCGTTGGTGACGGTGACGTCTCCGTTCTTAACGAGCAGAGGGGTCTTGCCTGCGGGGGCGGTCAGCGTGAACCCTCCAAGGTCCAGCGTGAAGGTCCTGCCGTTCTCAATGACGACCTCGGCGGACTCGTCCTGCCCCATTTTCACAGTTCCTCCGTTCGTAACAGCGGAAATCTGTTCGGTGATGGTAGACATGACCATACAATCGGTCGCGAAGTATTAAAAGACAAGGAGGGCCCGTGCGATGTGGCGTGGTTTCTCCATCGCAACGGGATGATGGAAGAGGTTTGGCGGGGCTTGCGCCCCTTCAGGTCATTGGAGACGGCTCACTGCTTGGGGTTGAGCTCGTTGAGGTTTCCGACGGCGGTGTCGATGTCCTTCTTGGCATCCTTGAGAGCCTCGGAGGTGTCGACAGCGTACTTGCCGGCCTGGATGACGAACTCCCTGACACCGAGGTGCAGGAGCCTCATCAGGACGACGACGAAGAACGCGGATGCGAGAGCTGCGATGCCGATATAGGTCCACTGTCCGGCACCGACAATGAATGCGTCGATGATGACGGGGGTGGCGTACATGCCGATGGCGGAACCGCAGATGAACGCGATGGCGGTGCAGAGGTCGTACCTCTTGTCGTAGGGCAGGCTGTTGGTGTTGGGGATCTCTCCCTTGTCGGCCTTGTGGTCGGCTGCCTTGTTATGGTCGTAGGCCCTCAGCGCGACGGCTGCAAGGAACCCGAGGAAGATGCTCGCGATGAGCATGTAGACCATGTACTCCTCATTGACTCCGAATTTGGTTACATCTATCATGGTATCAACCTTTATCTGAAAGAAGACCAGGCAGAGGAGGGCCGTCGTCCCGACCCTCCCCATGAGAAGCCATAGGGAGAACAGGGAGGACCCCCCTCCTGTGGTCATGTGCTTCTCACTCCTTCTTGACCCTCTGGATCTTGAAGCTGGTCAGAATGTCCTTCATGCCGAACATGTTGGTGTAGACGGCATAGATGAACGCGAGCAGGGCGACACCGATGATGACAGCGACACACTTGCCCTCGTTGGTCTCGAAGAAGCCGGGGCCTGCGGGAGCATCCGCCTGAGTGAAGGAGGCGGTCAGGACGATATCCTCGTCGGGGTGCTCTGCGACGTATGCCTTGATGTCGGCGACCTTGTAGTCTCCGATGAACCATCCGACGAACTTCTTGCCCTCGACGACGGGGTCGGCAGGGATGGTGTAGGGCTTGGACACATCGTAGGGTCCGCCGATGACGGCTCCCTCAGAGATGAAGGAGATGGTGTAGACCTTCTCCGCCTTCTGAGCGTACAGAGTCATGTTCTCGACGATCGCCTGGGAGAAGTCGAACTCGGTGTAGACCTCCTTCTCGTCGACAACGGCCATGGTCGCCCAGTGGCTGTATCCGTCGGGAAGTCTGGGTGCGGTGATCTTCTGTCCGTAGAGGGCAGGCTGGGTGGTCTGGAACTCACCGACGACGAGAGTCAGGGTGAGCTGGACAGGTTCGAAGACGGCGACAAAAGAAGTCCCGGTCTCAAACTTATAATCAGCGGGGATGGTGATGACTCCGGCCTTGACCTCGGAGACGATCTTTCCGTCGACGGCCCATCCCATGAAAGTGTAGTTGGCCTTGACGGGATCCTTGGGCTGATGCGCCTTGACAGCATCGCTTCCCTCGACCTTCTCAACAAACTCATTGGATTTGATTTCGTCAATAACGACTCCATCTACAACATACTCTACAGTGTATACAGGAGTGTACTGTGCTACGAATATCATGCCCTTGGCGATTGTGATGTCCACCTCGGGGTCGGATCCGATCTGCTTGACTTTATACGAGACAGTAATTGTAGCAGGGGCATCATCGAAATCAGATACTGGGGTCTCGACGCGAATGACCTCATACAGCTTTCCTTCGTAAAGCCATCCATCGAAGACGAATCCCGCCTTCTTCATGCCCTCGGAGCTAAGTTTTGCGAAAACATTAGCATTGATGGCACTAACACCACCCTCAGTCTCTTCGAGTACTGCAACTGCAGTTCCGTCCGCAGTCTTGAAGTATGCATTCTCATCGAATTTCGCAGTGAGCTTGACATTTCCATCGGTTGTGGTTCCGAGTGCAGACACAAGGTACTCCTGGCCTGCCTTGAAAACAGCCGATGTTCCAAGCTCCCACTGGATGAAGGCCTTCTCGGAAGAAAGACCCAGGTCAGCAAGAGAGGGTGCAATGAAGGTAGTTGCATCGGCAGCGAGTTTCCTCGTTGCAGAATCTCCATCCACCTCGTATGTGATGGTCTTGACGGCAACAGGAGCTGCCGGCTCACCATCAGCGGCAACGTCCTCATCCGCGATGAAGACGACACCAGCGAAGGCCGCAGCGAACAGCATCGCCGCGATTGCTATATTCATATATCCTTTGTGAGGTGACATATCATTTCCTCACCCGATTTATGAGGAATAAGCTTTTTAAAAGGTATGGGTAAGAGGTTTGAAAGAACGTCAGGAAGCGTCCTTTTCGGAGGTGTGCGAGGGCCTCTTTTTCTCCTTCGATTCCACGTAGACGCGGTTCACGGTGGCCTTGTATTCCTCGAATGCCTCCCTGAATTTCGCGTCCTTCATGCACAGGTCGAGGATCACATCGGCCTTGGCATCGGCCAGACGCTCCTTGGCCTTGATGACGTCGTCATTGTCCGAAACGGCGGACTCCATCGTGGCGAAGACGGCCTCGTCGACCTTCGGCTTGGCCTTCTCAAGGTCCCCGACCTTCGTTTCGAGGTCTCCGAGGCGTTTGGTGAGGTCGGAGAGCGAGATGCCTTTGGAGGACATCTCCTCGGCGATGCGGAAGTTCTCGGAACGGCGGTTGAGGTCGTCCATTTGCGGTTGGTAGGCGCTTTTTCCGAGCGCTGATAGAATATTCGCATAATCTGTCATGATTTCACCACCCCCATAAGGGGAAAAGGTTTCAGAGGTCCAGGAGGACGAAATCCTCCCAGACCTCGGGTTGGTTGTTCTCCTCACTCAAGAGGAGATCTGCCCGTTTCCCGTCCAGGTCCCCGCAGTGGTGTTAAGGGTTCCATTGACGGCAACGGTGTTGCGTCCATTGATGGCGGCGAGGATCTGCGCAGTCTGGGCAGCCTGAGACTGAGCTGCGATCTGCTCCTTCAGCCTCTCGTTCTGGTCCTGGAGAGTTCTCAGCTCAAGAGCATTGAACTTATCGGTTATGAGCTGGTTCTGCTGGCAGAAGAGGCTCTGCACAAGATTATCCTGTGCCGCGGCAGTGGCCTGGATCAGGAACCTGTTGTTCTGCAGGAGCTCGCGGGTCTGTGCGCCCTGGTCAACGATGGTCGCTCTGGTCTGGCATCCCTGGTTATCAATGGCACGCTGAGTCGTGCAGCAACATTGCGCCGCCTGTGCAGACAGGTTGTTCTCCGCACCCATGATCGCGGCCTTGAAGTCGCCGTTGTTGATTGCGAGCTGCTTGTCCACACCGCACAGGGCGCTCTGGATCTGTCCGACATCGCAGTTGAGGGTCTGTGCGAGCTGACCGATGGCGTCGCTGTTGCCCTTCACTGCGGACATCAGAGTGTCATAGTTGCTCTGTGCGAAGATGGTCTTGTCTATTCCTGCCTCGTTGTTCCTGTTGCCCCAGAAGCCGTTGCCTCCACCCATCAGGATGATAAGGAAAAGAAGGACCAGAAGTCCTCCGTCGCCTCCCCATGTTCCGTCTTTGCGCGCATTCTCCATCATTGCTACGATGCCCGGGTCCACTCCCTGCTTGGAAAGCAGGCCCGCCAGCATCCCGCTGTCGAAATTCTCTCCCATACTATCTGTTCCTCCTCTGTTCAAAAGCTTGTGCACGTCTTTCTCGATGTCGCACAGCATCGCGTGAGTCTCTTTGATATGGTTCTCCATATCATGGCTCTCACCTGTTCCGTTAAGTTCCTCCATCTCGTATCACCTCCTCCTAGGAAGGTGATCGAAAGATGCATCCAACGGGATAAATCGAAATTCTTGATTATCATTAAATTCAAAGAGTCTGGAAGCCTCCTGAATCTAAGGAACCGTAAAGTTTAGAAACTTAGAACTGCATTTTCAATCATGGACAAGGATTTGGATATCTGTCCATTCTGCAGACACCCACTGAACCACTTCAGCGAAGCCGGCAGAACGAAGCATCTCCTCTCTTGCGAACGCAAGAACTGGAGGTACAGATGCACAGGAAGGCCGGTGGGCAGACCGCGGACCCACTCCCCTATTCATACACCTGTAGGCGAAGAATGAGCGGGGCCCGAAGGAGAAGCAACCTTCAGAGACCCCCAAACCTTTTTTCCCTTGTTTCGGTAGTATCTGATGAAGAAGCAGAGGCCCTCTCGGACCCCTGAAAGAGTTTTCAGAAGGTAGGGTATTCGGGAACGTTATTCGGGTAGCCGACGGCGTTCTTGGTGTTCTCGACGGCCTTGCAATAGTCGTCGATGACTTTGAGTTTCGCGGTGTTCTCCTCCACATCCAGCCCGAGCCTGATATTCCTCTCGGCCTTGGCGCGGTCGCCATCCATCCTCCTGTATAGGATGGTCCTGATCATCGTCTGCAGTCCATCATCCCATGCGTCGAACGAGACATCGGGTGCGGAGGCGCAGATGTTGTCATACTCTGCCTTGGTGAGGACGTCCTCGGTATACTCCCAGTACTCCATCGTCCTGTCCCCGTCCTGCTCGGACTTGCGAACGATGTCGCCGCGGATGTATACGGCGTCACAGTTGATCTCGATGCAATCAGGCTTCACAGCCTGTGTGCCCCTGACAATTCCATGATGAATCATATTCTATCACCCGTAGAACGCGCTTGAAGTTCAAAAACCTTAACCTAACGGCATCGCACCATTTTGCCATCCCATCATAGGATCTAGCTGATGCCAGCATGTGCTCCGTGACCTTCCAGCCCTTGCGGATACATTTCAGGATGTGATTGCAGATGCGTTTGTACTTTATCTTGTTCCTCTTTCGAATCGCGACATGATCGGGCCAGTGGACATATCCGACGAAATCCAAGCCCTTGGATACAGGCGCGATGCGCCAATTGGATTTGAGTTGGAGTCTATATTCCGTGAGCTTACTCCCGATGGCCTTGTGGATACGGTGCAAGGCGACTTTATTGTCGGAGAAGAAGACCATGTCGTCCATGTATCTGAAATAATACCTGACATGAAGAACCTCCTTGATCCAATGGTCGAAGAAGGTGAGCATGAATGAAGAGAAGATCTGACTCGAATACATCCCGATAGGGAGGCCCTTGCGACCGGGCGCACCGAAGATGAACTCATGGATGATGTTCAGGATGTTCCTGTCCTTGACTTTACGTTTGATAAGGTCGAACAAAGTCTGGCGAGGGATGTTGTCGAAATATTTCGAGATATCCTCTTTCAGATAATACTTGGTTCCTTCGGGATCAGAATAGATGGCTTCGCGGACTTTCATAGAGCATAGATGCGTCCCCTTGCCCTTCTGAGCCGCATAAGAGTCACGGATACTGGTGCCGAGGAGGATTGGTCCGACGATTTGAAGAATGACGTGTTGGACGACTCTATCTGGGAATGTCACAGTGTAACAGAGATGACGTTTCTTGCCCCTTTCGAAGATATCACGGGAACGGAATCTGGAGAAATGAAACTCACCCGTGCATAACTCCTGCCAGATCCAATACGCGCAGTCTTCTTTGTTCTCTTTCATCTAGATGACCTGCGGATCGTGCGCATGGTCCTTGGATGCGTTGTCAATAGCGTCGTATATGTTCGATTTATCCAATGCACAGTCGAATAACTTCCTTCCGTTTATGCTTCCGATCCTCTTCAAATAAAACTCTCCTGTTTTTTGTGCCATGCCTTCTTCCTTCGCCCGTTCGGGAGTACCAAAGCCATATCGGCACAATGCCGGCAAGAAATCGTCCGGCTGTTATTTTTCAGCAAGGGCTGAGGCTGCATAGATTTCCCCAAATCCCGAAAGCGGGCTGGAGCGTGAAGTACAGGATAGGCGCGACCCGATATTCGTGTTAGTGTTCGTGGCACTATTGTTGAAATTCGCATTGAAAGGACCTGCATTGTCACCGTTGTTATAGTTGCCACCGACATTCGGGAAATTCGAAGTGTTGACATTGCCATTATCGGCGAACGGTTGACCATTCAAGTTTATTCTCATGTTCAATTCCACTCAGTCGCGGTCTACTATGCCGCCTGCTCGGAACATCTTGCATTCCGGGCACGACTTCATAGCGATTCAAATATAAATCTATGTTCATGAAAACGAAAAGGCGGGGCTTGCGCCCCTGTTTATGCGCCCGTCGCCTCCGGCTGGCCGGGCGCGATGGTTTGCTGGCGGTGTCAAAGCCGGTAGGAGAGGCGCGACCCGAGATTCGTGCTAGTGTACGTGGCACTATAGGCGAAATTCGCATAGAAAGGACCCGCATCGACACCGTTGTCATAGTAGCCACCGACACGCGGGAAAGCCGAAGTGCTGACACGGCCAAGATCGGCGAAGTAGGTCGAACCTGATCCGAAGATTTCTGTGGGGAAAAATCCAGCATCTGTGGTCCCTACAACTTTGGAGATATAACCTCCTGTCAAACTGCTCGAAGGCCCTCCGAGAGATTTCTTATCAAAGTCGCTGTCGTTGACAGAGGAGTATCCAGTCTGCGTCATCAGCTTGTACGAGGAATCGGTCTTCGCACCTCCGACGAACTGGTACATATTGTCCCACAGATTCTGGATCCAGAAGAACGCCATCTGCTGAGTTTTAGACGTACCGCCTGCCATTCCATAATCGTTAGAGAACGTCAGCGCGGTCTCGGACTGCACGCTCGAACCGCCGACGTAACCCTGTGCCATTGCAGCTTGAAGGTTCGTGGACTTATAAAGTAAGACTGCGAGGGCTTGGAGATACATATATTGATACCAGGTCATGATGTCGTAGCCGGTTCCACGGGCTTTGGCGTAGGTGATGAAGTTCGTGATCGATTTGTTGACTGTCGGTACGACATTACCTTGAGAAAGCAGCATCACAGTATCGGTATTATCATACAGATATCCTGCGAAACAACCTACTCTGAAATGACCGACATGGTTGGTGCCGACAGAACCTGCATAGTCCTTCCATGTGTCATCGATCTTCTCCTGAGAGAACGCACAGTCTATGTTCGTCCCGTCGTTGGTCATCTTCATGTACCATGTCGGAACATAGGTCATCATATCCGACCCATAGTTACCTGTTTGCCAAGCAGCATTATTCGTTATATCGGTCCATCCCCCACCTGCGGAACCTTTCTGTCTCTTTATCCCAGAGATCAGCTCACATCCAGCCCAATCATTCATGCAACTTGCACCGGTACCCGATGCAGGCGTCTTGCCGTATGCACCGTTCGTCTGACCGAAAATGGTCTGAGGATACGTGACCCTCGCAGATGGGTCGGCGGTATTGATCGCGATGCGGAATCCAAAGACCAGATTGTAGATGACCTTTAACGTTAATGAGTATGTGTCGTTGTTCGCGACGACCTGCGTCTTGGATTCTCCACCGGTTGCTCCGCTGAGGTGATCGACTTTGAACGTCCATGTGCCTGCGGGGAGCGAGAACACGACAGACGTCTGACCTGCAGCCACCGTCTGTGTCCGGGCAGTTTGACCAGATGCTGTAGCAGTGACCTTCCTCCCGACGACGGAAGCCTTCTCATCCGTAACGGTTACGGTAACTGTTCCAAGAACATAGCACTGTATCGAAACTTCTGTGGTCAAGTCGGAGCAGGTGACTTCGGGGGATGTTGCGAATATATACCCAGACTTTGAGGAAGTAACCTTATATGTCGCATTCTGTTTGACACTGAGATATGCGACTCCGGACGAGTTCGTAACCTTCTGTACAGTAGCCGTTGCACCAGAGGTCGGAGTAGCCGTAACCAAGATTTCCGAACAATCAGACGCTCCGGAATATATGACCTTAAGCGTGAATTGAACCCCACTTCCTCCTGCCTTAACCGTTTCGATCCTTCCGCTCTTCCAGGTGAAGGTGATTCCTTCATCTGCTTCTTTAGCATTGACAAGTGCATCTGCTTGCGCATTAGTTATGCCTTTCACGACAAAACACCCCCATTCCTTGAACACATACGGGTAGCCGTCGTGGACAAGATTGAGTGGTCGACTTTGGACATGAGGCCGGGCTGAGAATCGGTCGCTTCCTGCAGATTCACGCCCAGAACGCTCACTTTCGTGTCATCCTGAACGACATCCGCAGCCCCTTTCATGGCGTTTGTGATGCCTTTCATGCATGTTCATGCAGAATCAAGCTTATAAACTCTCGTCCACGACGGCTACCCGTGTAAATACTTGCGAGAATAATATCTCTGCGTTACAGACAGGTAAGGCAGACGCTTCGACGGTGACGGAGCTGCAGACTACAGTGGAGGGGAAAGCAGACGACTCCAGTTTGATTCCTAAGACCAACGGAATCTCAGGGCAGGTATGGACTTCTAAGGGAGATGGGAACGGGGAATGGCAGGCTCCCGCATCATCGAGTACTGAGTGGGTAGTATATAAGGGAAAAATAAGTGACCTTATCAAAAAGCAGATGTTTATCATAGAATATCACGTATACATAAATTATCGCCAGTACAGTGTGTGTGCTGTTGTACCTAAATGGGCGACAGCCGAAATAGGCTACGGCATAGCATCCATAGCTAACTCTCACACATCGGGCCAGTTCTGTTACATACAAGGTTCTAAAGTATATGATGTCAATGGTGAAGAAATCACAACTCAGGATACTTCCGAAAATGAAATAAGTGGCAGTTATATGAAATACAGACTTTGGGTCAAGGGATGAAAAATTAAGGGGGCCTCCTGGCCCCCTCTTCTCACACCATCACGGTTTGACCACGATCACCGATGGCACCGTTATCGCCGTGTTGACCTTGGACCAGATGTACACACCGCCCGCATAGGTCTCGGCGACGGGGCAGTAGTTGTCGCTCACAGCCTGTGCATTGTCGAACGTCACCACGGGCACATGGTCCGCCGTGCATCCCGATATGGCTATGGAGGCCCTGTAGGAGTACCCGCTCATGCTCGTGTTGGACGACCACGCGGAAGCTGCGACGGACACCGCCTTGGCGCTCAGCACCGAGTGTATGTCGCTCTGCAGAGCCAGGTTGTTGCCGTTCCATGTGGGCCTCGTTTGGCTTCCGTGAAGCGCGGTGCTGTACGACGAGCTGCCGATGGTGAGGACGCTCGCGGACGTGAAGCCGAACAATGTGGCCGTGGACGAGTCGGTGATCTGGCCTTTGTTGGCTTGATCCAATGCTATCTTCCCGGCAGTATTCTGGTCGCCTCCTGTGACCTTCAGCGGTTTGCTCAAGGTGCCCCCCTGCTGGATGGCGCCGTTCGCGGTCGTCTTGACTCCGTTTATCTGAGTCTGGATCGCAGACGTCACCCCGTCCAGGTATCCCAGCTCGGTGGACGTGACGTCGGATACGGCGATGTTGCCGGAGCCGTTCGTTATCAGCGCCCTGCTCGCGGTGCCGACAGCCTTCGTCTGGTACGACGACAGGTCCACCGTGCCTCCGAGAGGGTCCCATGCGGAGCCGTCCCAGGCGTAGTTCGTGCCTGCGGGCGTGTTGCCGTTGGCCGCGACGACGTTCCAGGTGTCTCCTTTGGAGTTCCCGGAGGAGGGCAGATCGGAGACCGTGGCCTTCGACCCCTGGTACTTCAGCGCGGCCGCTATCTCCGACTTCTTCGCATACTTCGACTCAGCAGAGGATGTGGTGAGATAGGTGGACGAGATGATGTTGCCGGAGCCGTCCTGCGTCGCTTTGGTGGCGCTGTCGGCGGTCTTCGCTGACTCGGCCTTGCCGGTGGTGCTCAGCTTCCCTGCGAGGCCCGTATTGAGCTCGCTCTTGGTGGCGTAGGTGTTGGCTATGTTGTTGCCCGCGCCGTCTCCTGTCGCTTTATCCGCCTTGGTGGCGGATGCAGCCTTCTCCGTCTTCCCCAGCTTGCCGTTGACCGCGCTTGTCAGCGAGTCTATCTGGCCCTGCGTCGCGACGGAGATGTCGGGGTCGAGCATCTTGCCCTTGGCGGTCCAGGTCCACGAGGAACCCGAGCCGGTGCATTCGTAAACGGTGTTGGTATGGTAGTTGGTACCATCGGTCCCCACATAGAGGACAGAAGCGTCGCTGAGCTTGGCGGAGGCGCTAGGCATCGTGTCAACGACACCTATGGATGTCCCATTGGAGGTCTTGACGACCCCCTTTATGATGACATCCTGATAGAATGTAGAACTAGCCATTTGCATTCACTTGATAGACAAACAGCTGAATGGGTTATAAAGGGTTTGAGGGGCCGAAGCCCCTCGGGTATCAGGCGGTCTTCCTGAGACCGATAGCGTAGACGGTCAGAGCAGGGTGCTCGACACCGCTTGCAACAGTAATTGCCGTAGCGGTTCTGGTGATCTGGACTCCATCAACGGTGTTTCCAGCGGCATCAATGGCCTGAACGTAATAAGGGACACCATTGAGTCCGTGCTCGACAGTCTGAGAGGTTCCTGCAACGAAGCTCAGTACGACTGCAGCGAGCCCGAGCTTGTCTGCGGGCAGAACACCTGTGACCTTGTTCCCGGCAAGGGAGATCGCAGGAATATTGGCATCCTTAAGTTCTCCGTCGATGTTGGCGGCAGGGATGTCGGTAGGCAGTCTGGCCTTGTCGATGGTTCCGCTGAGCTTGGTGGCCGCGATGGAGCCTTCGATATCACCCTCAGTGATCTTTGCAATTCCCTCAGTGACCTGGCCCTCAGCATTGATTTTGACCTTGGCATAAGTTCCAGCAGTAGGCTTGGTGGTAAGCTTGTCGACCTTCTTACCGAGCTCTGTGGTGACGGTTGCAGACGTGGCGAGGTCCTTGGTCGCATTGGTGATGGCAGTGGTGACGTCGGCAGTCTTTGCGTATGCAGAGAGGTCGGTAAGTCCCGCCAGGGGATCCCACTCGGTTCCGGTCCACACGACATTGGTTCCGACAGGATACTCTGTTTCGCCGTCAACAAACTTATCAGATAGATTATACACATCTCCGACGCTCTTCTCCGTGAGCAGTTTGAGATCAGCCATGGAGATTGTACCCTTGGCCTTGTATGCGGAAGAGATATCCGCCTTCTTCGCATAGTCCTTCAGATTCAGGGTGATTGCAGCAGTCTTATCGGAAATAGAAGCCTCGGTTCCATCGACGGTAATCTTCTCGATAACGTTGACCTGAGCACCGGTTGCAATTCCTTCGAGCTTGGTCCCCTCGGCGTCGGTCATGAGCCTAGAGCCAGCAACAGCAGTGACTTTCTTTCCGAGCTCGGTGTCGACATAAGTCTTGGTCGCAGCGGCATCAGCAGTGGCCTTGACACCAGCAAGATCTGTCTTGTTCTTGTCGGCGGTGGCCTTGACATCCGCGATGTCCTTGAACAGTCCGGTAGCGGCCTCCTCTCCGGCAGCGGCCTTTCCGACTTTTCCCTCCAGAGTGGAGATCTTGCCCTCAGCAGTCGTGAGCCTCTCGCCCTGAGCCGAGATTGCGTCTGCATTGGTCTTAGCATTCCCTAGCGCCTTGGTTGCATCCGCCTGAGCGCTAGCTGCCGCAGTAGCTGCACCGTCTGCAATCTCCTTGGTCTTGGCGAGTCCGGTATCGGCATTATCGACCTTGCTCTCCAGATTGGTGACACGGGTCGCAAGGCTGTTTCCGCCGGAATCATTTCCAACGGTGTCCTCGACGGCCTTGAGCCTGGTGTAGATGTCTCCAGTGATACCTTCGCCCTTAGTACCGAGCTCGGTCCTGATCGCAGAGACGACACTCGCATCTGCAACCTTGGTGATGTTCGTCCCATCGCTGAAATACAAGTCCTTACCGTAGATAGCGAAGCCTTTGATACTTGCAGCGGTGGGCTGAGTTTCGACGACCTCGATCTTGGCATTCTTGATAAAGTTGCCTTTCAGGTCGATGTCCAACCAAAATTCCTGAACTGCCATATGTTCATTCTCCTTTGAATCTACCTTGCATAGATTTCAGAATCTTCAACAATACTGAGCTTTTTAAAGGGTTTGGAAAAGGTTTGCCAGAACGGTCTCTGAATCCTCAGAGAATATACAGCGTTCCCTCGATTTCGTTGTTGAAGTATACTTTCACGACGTTCGGCTCGACATGCATGTCCACGATACCTTGGCCCTCAGTGTGGTAGAGCTGCCCTCCGACCGCCCTACCTTTGTTGTGCTGATATGTCAGCTCATAGGAGGGGGAGCCATCGTGCGTGACGCTCTTGAGGTCTGCCCTGGTGAACTTCTTGCTTCCCGTGGCGGGATACAGCGCCACAAAGCCCTTCCATGCCTGATTCGCGTTGATGGTGATCTTTCCGACCTCCTGGTGGATATCCAGCCTGGACTGACCCTCGCCATCCTTGAAGCACTGAACGAGATATCCCTTGTCGTTGGTCAGGCCGGTGATCTCATACGGATGGGTGCCATCCAGCTCCACCTCGTACACGAGGTCGGCGGTGGTGCTGGCCAGGAACAGGGTTCCCTTCTGCGCCTCCGCGAAGGACACGGTTATGGGATCGAACTCGGTTCCGCTGTTCTGGATGATGTCGCCGTTGATGTCGTTGCCGGTCTCGTCGAACGCCTTGGCGTACAGGGGCAGACCGGTCTCGTTGGAATAGGTCCACGTCTTTGCGGGCGTGTCCACATTGACCACCAGAGGGAAGTCCTGGGACGCGGACGGGTTGACCGTCCTCGCCTTGATGATGTTGACGATTATCCTGTTGGTGCCGGGAGGCGAGGTGAATCTGACGCGGATGGTGTTGAGGGTCGGCGACCAGACGCGGGCCTGGATGTACTCGTGGCGGTCGTCGTTAGTGATGAACGAGAACACGAGGTTCCTGCTGTTGAGGTTGTGCGTCAGCACGTACTCCGTGTCGGTCTCGTTCCCGAACACTCCTATGTACGTGGCGGGCGTGATGCCGACTATCTGGGACACCGCTCCGCCCCTCACGACGGCCCAGCAGGTCTCGTCGGTGGGGTGGTGCCAGTTGTTGTCCACCTTGGAGATGTAGAGCGCGTTATCGTAGACGACGACGTCGCCGGTGTTGTAGAGGTACTCGGACACGCCGACGCCGTTCTCATTCTGCGCCCCCTTCCATATGCCGACGCCCTCGCCCTTGTTGGCCTTGAGGTCCAGGGCGCGGGTGATCACCTTGTTCTGCACAGGGTTCTCGGAGATGCCGCTGAGCATGTTGTCGACGGTGATTGCGGGGAGGGTGGCCCTGATGACCCCGCTGTCGGAGATGGCGATATTCTCGCCGGGGATGAGCCTGTCCTGCTTGTTGGCCAGAGCCTTGGTCACGACCGCGTTCTGCACGGCGTTGGTGGACTCGCTGGAGAGGACGGAGTCGACGGACATGGACGGGCCGTTGTACTCGACAACACCCATCGCGAGCTTCCCCGCGCTGATGCCCTTGCCTGCGCTGAGCTTGTCCTGCTTGGTCATCAGCTGCGCATTGGTGTAGGACTTGGCCTCCTCCAGATTGTTGACGGCGGTCTCCTTGATGGAGTTCAGCGTGTTGTCGGTGGTGGTAGTCCAGACGTGGAAGTCGCTCTTGAGGAGATTGAACGCCTCATCCTGGGCGACGTCCTTCGCGCGGGACTCCGCCTCGACGCCGGTGATTCTCTCGTCCAGCTTGACGCGGGCCGCTTCCAGCTCTCTGGCCGCCTTGCCCTCGGCCTCCTTGATGCGGGCCTCCTGAGCGACGGAGACGGGCTTGTTCCTGTCGGCGGTATTGTCCACGTCGTCCAGGCCGATGGTCCTCTTGGTCATGCCGTGAGGGTTGCCGGGAGCGACCGCCAGCGGGTCGTAGATGTCGCCGAGGTGCTCGTCGACATTGGACTTGAACGACGGGTCCAGACCTATCTTGTACGCAGTGGCGACGCCTGCGGTGGGCGTGCCGTTGGTGGAGATGACGATCTCCCCGGGGGTTCCCTTGTAGAGGTCCACGAGGTCGTCCAACTGGATGGAGAAGTCGAGCTCGGGATTCTCGAAGTGGAACCAAATGGCCCTCTCCTCGACCCTGTACTCGGCACCCTTGATGACGTTCTCGATGGGCAGGTCGACGGTACTCAGAATCTTGCCGTTGGGAGCCTTGAGCTGCAGGAGGTGTCTGTTGGTCTTATTGCCGTTCTCCTCGATGGGGACGTACTCCAGGGCGACCGCCAGGTCGGCACCGACGAAGCCGTTGACGTAGCCGAACTGCGTCTCGACCTGACCGTAGACGAGCGCCTGGTCCTTCATGATCGGACCGACGAGCTTGGGGATCTGACCGGGCTGGTTGCCCGTGGGGAGGTTGTCGATTTTGACGTGCCCGTTGAGGTCCACCGTCGCCACGGGGAGATGGGCGGTCTGACACTGGCCGCTCAGGGAGTGAACTGTGAGGTCGATACCGGAGCCGTTGAGAGGCTGGGTGGCCTCGATGGGGATGAGGACCGCATGTTCCCTATAGAACTCTATCGGCCCCACGATCCCAGGTGCAAGTGCAGGACTGTAAGGCAAGTCGCCGCATCCGCACTTGGGCGGCTTGACGCAGGAGGGCTTGATGGCGATGCCTGCGGTGGCGCTCAGGAGGTACTCGGTCCTCAGCATGCCGTTGGGCGTGCCGTCGAAGGTGTCCTGGTATTTGGCAGCCACCCACCATAATTGGAACGAAATTCTCGCACTCTTGGCCCTGGAAGTGATATCGAACGGCACTTCGAAGGTGTATCCGTCGAAGAGCGGCGAGGTGTTCAGGCCGTAAACGAAGGGGAATCCCCTCTCATCGCAGACGTCGAAGACGATATTCGGCACGAAACCCTCTTCTGTGAAATCCCATTCATCCCCGTTGTTCAGGAGCCTGAAATGGAGCACCGTGGAGTTCGAGTCGAACACCTGTCCGGCGTATGCTTTCCTATCGCTCGACAGGGTCCGGGTGGCCTTGTCGAATGTGAAATATACATCCATGCATACTTCATCTTATGCGAAGTTTATAAATCGGTCGATTTCGCTTATTTCTTCGAATGGACTTGGGATGCCCGCTCCCTGCGATAGCATCCGCAGGAGATCGTATATCCGAGGATCAGATTGAAGCTCTGAACGGTCACTCTGGTCCCGCAATCGCAAATGCAATTCCAGCAGACCTTGCTCCCCTGATTCGATGCGCGGTCGATCACCCTCAGGTGGCCGTACCTCTGCCCTGTCAGATCCATCTGGAGATGCCTGCTCATATCCGAGGTGATGCAATCGGTCTAGGTAAAGGCATCGGAAGACTACATATACAAGGAAGTCGATATATCGACTATGAGGAAACTATTGGCGATACCGATACTTCTGATGGTCTGCCTTGTGCCATTGATGGCGGAAGAGGCGGATGGCGAGACATACACGATCCTGTATACGGGCGACGGCATAGCCTTCGTCGACACGTCCAGCGAATACGGGTACATCGAGATCAGAGATGGTCCCGAGAAAGAGGGATACGAGTTCATCTATTGGCTGGGCGATGACGGGTTGAAGTACTATCCGGGATACGGGATCGGAATGACATACGACCTCGTCCTCAAGCCATGCTACGTGAAAGTGACCTCTCCCGATACTGGAGAGCTGGGCTATGGCTCCTGGATAGCCATTCTGATCGTCGCGATCGCGCTCATAGCGATGATCGCGATGTTCTTGCTGGCGATAAGAGAGTAAACGGTTTACAACCTGGACAGCATCAGGAGATGTTGTTCAGGTTGGTATTTATCTGGCTCGTCGAACTGGCGAGATCTATGGAGCTCATGACGCCCCACGTGTACTTCGATGTTCCTTTCGGATACGATCTCTCACACGAGGACAGCACCAGCTTCTGCGTGGCCGCCGTGTCGCGAAGGACGGAGATGTTGTCCACATAGATGTCGTCGGCCTCGTCAGAGATCGCACTGGCGACGGAAGCGGGAGTGAAGAACGGATGCCATGCAGGCTCGTTGTTCACCATGCGCATCTCCTTCAACGTGAAGGACACTGACTGCTGGGGTTCGGACCTGTAGGACAGGTAGTTCGAAGCGAACATCGCGGCCTGGTCGTAGAGCGTGAATTCCTTCTTCGGCTCCGTCTCCGTTCCTTCGCCCCCTTCGGTTCCGCCCGTATCCCCGCCTTCCTCACCCGTGCCCGGCTTCTCCTCTTCCTTGGGCATGTGTTCCGGATCATTCTGTACCAGTTCGGGCAGATTCACGGTGTTGGCGACCTTCTCCTGGAATGCCCGTACGGACAGAGCGTCCACAGCAGTGTATTTGTACGTCTTGAATGTCTGAGCGGTATACCCATCCCCTCCAGCATACTTATCGCCGTCCATCTCGGGCGTGGAGCAGCTGATCACCATGGAGTTGATGATCGTATCCACTCCCTCGTCTCCGAGATTGACTTTGCCGATTATGTTGGACCTGTATGTGAAGTCGCCTGTCTGAGGATAGAGGTCTATTTTCCCGTAGTCCTTCACACCCGCTCCGACATACCTGTAATCGACCACGTAGGCCTTATTGTCGGTGAAGAAGACCCTCGCCCCCACGCACATGGCCGCGACCTGCAGAACGGTCCACACCTGGGTTCCCGGATTGAATCTGAGCATCCCTATCCTGTTGCTCTCGACATCATCGAATTGCTGAATCAGATTGCCGGTGAAGTTCACGCCGTAATTGGATGTGGTAAGGATGTCCAGGATCCACCCCTTCGGGGTCTTGTTTCCCCCGTTGGTCAATGTGTATCCGCGGAGCTTCTCTGCATTGCAGTATGCTGTGATGGTGACCGTGTCACCATCCATCTTGACCTTCGAAACGGTCATGAACGATGTTCCGACGGCGGACACGACAAGGGTGTTCTTCCCCGCGACGATGTCCGTGGAATTGCCGTTGATGAGCGAGGGCGCTACCTGCGCAAGCTTCTTGCGGGGGATCTTCATCACGATGTATTCGAACGGATTCTCAGGCCCCGAATACATCGTGTAGGAATCGATGCAGTTGATCTCTGTCCCATCGCTGTTCGTCCCCAGGAGGATGCACGGCGACTGGCCCCTGGAGTTCGACATGGTGATCTGGAAATTCCTCTGCATGCGGTACTCCGTGCCCTCGGGCGGAGCTGACTTGACATACATGGTGCCCACATGGAACTCGAACGTTCCACTCAGGACGGTGCTGTTCCCCGCATCGTACTGGATCTGCACGTTGCGGATATACCCCGTCTCCTTATCCAACCCGGATGTTCCCGGAATGGGCGCTATATATGGGTTGTCTCCCGCAGGAGTGAAGGTCAAATGGTACCCGTCGGTCTTGCACTGCCACCTGGATAAGGAGCTCATGAGTCTGGTATACCAGAGGGCGTTGGGCCACCTGGTGCTGTCTGCACCCGTCGTGGAAGGATTCTGAGGCTGTACACGCGTGAATCTGATCGTGAAGATCTTGGAGGTCTTCGATTCTATGCAAAACGCGTTCTCCATGGACAGGGATGCCAACGGAGTGGTCGTACAGGACTTGGAGAAGCTCTCCGAGATGTTCGTGACGACTCCGAAATCGAACGCGTAACCGCCCGACCTCGGATCCTCCAGCCTGAGTCTTCCGAACTCTTCTCCCATGCTCACACCTCGTTGTAGAACACGAGGATCACAGCCCCGTATCCGCCGAAGCCCGCCATGACGTCTATCGCTTTATACGTGTCTTTTCCGTCCAGCCAGGCGGAGAGGCGACCATCGTCGTTGTGCGTGTCCACGCGACCCGATCCCCCTCCACCGCCGAACACACCGTCCGTGGCGAATCTGATATTATCGTTGTCTGACGGATCCAGACCGTCTCCACCCTTGGACTCGTAAAATGTCGTACCGGACCCTGGAGGATACCATGTGCTCCCAACGCTGAAGTTGTAACGGAATGCGGCTGCTCCGCCCCCTGCTCCACCTTGGGACCTGCGGAGCGTGGTGCTTCCGAAGTGGGGGCTTCCTCCTTTTCCTACATTGAGTGCGATGTTGGGTTTGGAATACGACCCATCCTGCCCGATACCGCTCTCGGTGGAATCTCCACCCTTCACATAGGTCTGACCTCCGCTTGCACCGACGAATATACGGCCCTTGCCTTTGCCCTTGGTCGCGCGACCTCCCGCACCTCCTCTGCAGGTGAGGATGGGGGTTCCGTTGAGCTTCACGATAGTAGGCTTACCATCCTGGCCATTGCTTCTGAAAACGGTATCGCGTGCCGTTATGCCTCCGCATCCGCCTCTCCCGAGTGTGATGGTGATCTTATCACCTTTACTCACAGTCTCTTCGGCGCTGTACTTCCCCTCCCCGGCACCGCCGCCTCCTCCACAGTAGTATTGCGTGTACGATCCTGCGGGGAGTGTGTTGATCGATCCGCCTCCTGCACCTCCGCCTCCGCCTACTCCATACGCGACCACACGAGTCACACCAGCAGGAACTTCGAGCTCGAAATCCTTGAAGCTGATAGAGCCTGTTCCGAAGGGCTTCCCTGTAACAGACACCAGATTGTTCGCTTCTTCCATGTGATCGTCAATCGTGTATGTCTTGACCAGCACCGCTCCGATCCACTCTGCATTCAACGTCTCGGGCTCGGTCCAGGAATGATAAGTCCCGACCAGATACCTCTGGTTGGACGACCCGAGCCATCCTCTGAATCTCTTTCCGGGCTGGTATTCCCTCCATCCGCTCGGGAGAGAGGGCGTGCCGACCTCGAATCCCTTCGGCACATCATATGGCATGGTCTTGGGATCCGAGGGCACCAGAGCGTTCTCAGTCCTCAACGTGAGCCTGACCTGCTCTATCTGTGCGGTGGACCCGGACATACGAGAGACCTGCAACGGTAGAGAAAAGGAAATGACCTGCAGATTGGAATAGTTCATGTTGAGGCCTCCCGACATGAACACATTGTATCTGGTCGTCGGGTACAACTCGGTATCAGGGGATTGGAGCTCCAGCGTAAATCCGCCTACAAGGGCCCCGCTATCGTAATCCCTCCCGAAGTTCTGCCAGAAATCCAGCTGGTCCTCGAACCACCTGTACCATTTCCCGTTGGACCACATCTCAGGGTCGGTCGAGCGGTCGTTGTAATCCATCGGATTGACACGTTCCAGCTTGAGAGTGATGGTCTGGCTGGTACCGAGGTCCATGCAGAAATTGTTACGATATCCATAGATTATCGTCGAGATCTCTGTAAGACTGGCGGTGACACTGGTGACTATGGACTTGATGTACGGCAACTTGATGACCGTGGTCGAGTCGTCTCTTCTACGTATCTTCAGGGTACCCATGCAACCTCTGTCTATCATCAGATTCCGCTCCTGAGTCTACTCTGGGAGATCTGTTGGCTGATCGTGTCATTGACCTTCTGGATCAGTTGGTCCTCATTGTATCCGTAGAAGTTGTTGATGATCCGCGCAGATGACCCGCCGAATTTGGATGCGAAGTCGGGAGCCTGGCTCTTCGGGACGATGTATTCATCCTCTCCGCCCTCTCCGATCACTCTGAGTTGTCCGCCCGGCGTGGCCTTGACTTCTCCTCCCGATGCCATACCGGCTGCGGACATCCCAAGATATGACAGCCCGCCGGCTGTTATAGCCGCAGCTGCGGTGAATATGGCTGCATTGGCTCCGATCCATCCGAGAGCTCCAGTGGCCTGCATGGCGAGCTCGGCGGTCTTGAGACCGATATACAGCGAGATGAACTCCTTCAAATGACCTAATACATATGATGAGACTCCGAGAATCGTATTCAGAACAGCGATTCCCGGCCCCTGGATGAAGGCCCCAAGAGTCTCGAGCAATTCTCCGATGCCATACAACAGGCCCCCTTGATCCTTCAGCTTCGCCCCGATATCATTGAAGTAGTTGGCGAACAGTCTGACCCCCTCGGAGAGCATGATACTGAGGATATCCCCGAGACTCTTACCCTCGAACTTCTCGTACAGCCCTACGACGTTGTCCACGAGCTCGATCGTAGCGGGAAGGATGACCTCGCCGAGCTTATTGCCCAACGGCATGAAGAACAGAGTCATAGCGAGGTTGAACAACGACTCTATAGACTGTAGGAGAGGGGATGCGGACCTCATGCGGGCATAGATGTCTTCAACGATGCCGAATCCCTTCTTGAGGGACGATGATATGGCGATTTCGCCTTGTTTTATGGCCTTGACAGTCAGTTCGCGCTTGTTCTCCTTGACGTATTCCTTGACCAGTGTGGAGAGCTCTGCTGAAGCGTCCTTGGACCTGCGCTCGTCTGCCTTAGGGTCCGCTTCCGAGCCCCTCCCTGGAACCACTTCCGTGTTGACTGGTATGCCCAGCCCCTCATGGAGGATCTGGTTGGCCTTTTCTTTGGCTTCGTCTATACTGTCCTCATCGACCGTGAACTTGAGGACGATCGTTACCGTCCCATCGCCGTCGGTCATTCGTCTCTCCCTCCGAACATCGTGTATATCCCCTTGAGTATCCTGCTCGTGTTCCGCATCTGTACGCCAGTATATGTGGATATCAGGATCTGCACGTCCGTTTCGGTCAGGTCTTCGAACCCCTCCGGGGTCCCTCCGCCCATAAGGTATATCCCATACCCGTATACCAGGGCAGAAGGTCCCGTAAGCGTCCCCTCTTCCAGGTCGGACTCGTAGATGTGGAGTCCGAACTCCATATCGGGGTCGGATGCGCAGATCAGTCCAAAGGGTGCGTGGCCCCCGCTTCGATCTTATCTATCGCCTCGGACAGGTCGTTCCAGAACTCCTCTGCGGCCCCCAGACGTCCCGCGTCGAGCATGTCGCAGTAATCATAGAACGGTTCCAGACTGTCCAACGAGGTGGTGAAGGGTGCGGACTTGACGTACGCGAGGTGAGCGATGGTATCGATATCGCCTATCGCCAGCTCTGTCGCCACGAGCTGTGAGTTCTCGAACTTCAAAGCACGTGCGGCCGCATTCTCCTTCTCCCTCTTCCTGCGGAAGGTGGGCTTGCCGATGACGACCTGCCCCTGTCCTCCGTACTTGCTCATATCCAATACCAGATCTCCAAGTGCCATATTCATCCTGCTCCTGAAACGTGTTTTCAATCTGTTTAGAAGTATTTGTCGTGATCGTTCACGATGGTCATTCCGATCTTCTTGCATTCCGCGGAGGACATCTGGTCGAGGAGTCTGCCTCCGTCTCCCTTCTGCCATGTGGCGGACTTGACGATGCAATCCGTGATGTCGAACATGATCGACTTGGTCGCCCTTCCAACGGTATCCGCGATAGCTTCTCCGTCCTTCTTGCAGGTGTTGAAGATCTTCACATGCATCTGGGGGATCGGGGCTTTCTTCTTACACATCGGCGTATATTTGGCAGTGGTACCGTCCTTCGCATTGCTAACATCCTGTCCTCCCGTATATACGAGCGCCTTGTATCTCAGCGGGTCGTTGGAGTAGCATGTGAATCCGAACTGATTGCTAATCGTCCCAGCGTAGTAGTTCACAGGGAACGGAGTGCAGGTCGTGTAGACCGCAACCGTGCTCAAGTCTATCCCGATCGTCAGAGACTCTACATTGGCAACGTAGTTATCTCCGATGAACAGACATGCGAACTCGGCCAGATCGCCGTCGTACTCCTCGAAGTCTGTGTCGGATAGATCGGTCGTGTCTATGTAATCCTTGAGAGCGAATCCCGAGATGGTCACATTGGCTTGAGATGAGCTGTTGGACCAGGAGATCCTCAACGACTTGGCCACGCATCCGGTCATGACATATGTTTCATCGTGAAGCTTCTGGTTGGGAGCGGCAGTTATCCTATTGAGGTATTTCCTCTTGATGGTGAATGTCGGAGGCCTCTTATTATTAGCGAACGAAAGCGAATGTGTATTGGATTTACCGTCTCCGTTCGACGAGAAATCGTATGTATCGAAAATCATCAACAGAGGCGCCAGGTTGTCATAGTCCAGGACGAACGTGTATTCCCACGACAGGGATACACGCCCGTAGGACTGCGTGTTGAAGTATTTGGACCCCGCACCGAAGACAGTGTTGGTGGATACATTATGGGTGCTGGACATGAAGCTGCCCGGAGGCAGGGACACCCAACCCGTTGTGGCCTCGGTTCCGATGCCCGACTCTTTCGCAATGGCGATCGAATAGCGTACGCCTGTCATTCTTTCGCCTCCGATTCGAATTTCATGTTCTTCGCATCTCCTGTGTGCTTTATAATCATAGTCCCGGCTCCACCAGCGGGATGTGCCATCCCGTGAGTGTGATGTCGATGTTCGCCTGGTGCCATCCATTGGTGTCGGTGCGCACCCTGCGGTTGTTGATCTCCAGATACGTGTACGGACCCAGACGGCAGACCCCCGAACGGCGGACGCGCATCAGGATCGCGTAGACGATGCGCATGTACCGCATGAGTTGCTCCCTGTACCTGCACGAGATCAGGATGGATACCCTCGGCCTCCGCGTGACGGTTCTGTAATCGCAGGATGCGACCTGCTCGGTCGTGGACACGGGATAGACTGCGATGGCTCCGCCGCGGGCGTTCGCCATCATCTGCTCCAACTCGTAGATGAACACGGGCGGGTCCTGTCCCGGTGTGGCGGGCCAGTTGTCCTTGAGGAGGTCCATCACCAGCTTCGCATCGTCCGTGAACAACAGGTCGGAGATCACTGGATCGTCGACCTGGTCGAGTGTGTCCATAATCACCACAACCCTACGACAGAGCAGGTCCGCTGATAGGACGAGCGGATGTCGTTGATCTCCTCCTGCCATCCGCGGATCAAGTCCTGACGGATGGAGGCGATATCGCCGCCCTGTCCCACCTTGATGTAGAACGCCTGGGATTTCAGGATCTGGATGCACACCATGAGGGTGCACATCCTGCGGATCGCCTCGGGGACAGGTTCCGTCTTCCCGTAGCGATAGGTTATCCTCAGCGAATTGAATCTGGGGGAGATGAGCCTCGGGCGGATATAGAGGATGCCGGCGTGTTCGTCGAACCAGGCCAGTTTCCGGCCCGTCCCAGCCTCCTCCTCGTCCATATCGGGCCACTCCGAGATGTCCACCCATGCGTTGGTGTAGCGGCGACGCATCTCCATCTTATCGCCTTTCGTGGGGTCCCACGGCCTCAGGTCTTTGGACAGCATCACAGAGATTCCCCCGCGTGCCACCATCTCGGACCTCCATGTGAGCTCGTCATGCTCCGGCCTGTCCAGGTTTTTGATGCGGTCCTTGACACGCACCTCCCTCCAAGACGTATGGAGCATCCTGTCGATCTGCTCCTCGGACGACTTGATCAGCCTGACGACGTAATCGGCCCTGGGATGGGATGTATCGCTGAAACGGAGCGTCTCCCCTGGGTACGAGGGGTCGGGCAGGTCCAGCACGTCCTCTATGTCCTCGAGCGTGCAATAAGTGATTCCGAGTTCGGGGTCAGGATCTGCCATGATGCTATCCTGATTGTCCCCCGTGATATAAAAAGAAAAGGTTTAGGCCCTTCTGCCGAAGGACAGGACGGACCGTTGGTACTCCTGCAGGTATTCCACGAGCTCCTGCAGGCCTTCGGGAGTTAGGAGGATGCCCGCATGCTCCTTCGACTCGCTCTCGAAGCCGACGCAGACCACCTTGGTGTCGGGGTCGCCGTCAAACAGCCTGGTCTCCACCGAGACATGGCTGAGCGGGAACTCCATGCGCTTACGCTTTCCGAACATCGCTGATGACCTCCATCACGTCATCCACGCCCCTCGCGAGGACATAGATGCCTCCTGCGCCCTCTATCTGCGACTGACGGAGCTTCTGCCAGTCCGATTGGACGCCTGTAGGAGTCTTGACCTCTATCGCAATATAGCGGCCGTCGCAACAGGCGATCATGTCGGGCTCACCGTTACGTCCGAACGCGCCTCCGGGAACCATCGTCCAGTATACGCCCGCCTGATCCAGCGCGTGCTTGATGTCCTTCTTGATGGTGCCTTCAGGAGTTGTCAAGCAGACGCCTCCTCTCTTTGTCGTCGACCTCTATCATCATGTCCACCAACGTACCCGCGGTCAGGTCGGTGACCTCCTTCTTGGGTATATTGAACGCCGTGCCGCGACCGCGCTTGACGACGAAGGCGGTGAACATGTCCATCACGTTGGAGTCGATGTCCTGATGACGGGCGATCATCACCTTTACTTTGAGTCCCATGGGGAACTCCCACTCGGCGCGCATCGTGACGTATCTCACGCCGATGGCGTCCTCGCGGACCGTAGCTGTCAGCAGATATGTTCCCATTCCGCATCAACCCTTGAGAGGGCCCTTGCGGGCCCTCGGGTTCACTCCTCGGTACCCTCCGCAGGTGCGGTCTCTTCCTCGTCCTCGGTATAGTACTGGTCGATGTTAGAATAGGACAGAGCGATATCCTCGGGGACCGGCTCGAACTTGTAGACGCGGGCGAAGTGCCTGATCTTGCCGTCCTTCTCGGACTCCGTGATGGAGACGTCCGCAAGAACGACTCCGCCGATGACGTCCTCGGGCAGAGGGATGCTGATGTTCACTCCAGCGAGGGCCTTGCCCAAGGAAGCGATCGTTCCCATCTGCTTCCTGTTGGTCAGCTTGGGAGGCACGGACTTGCCGTCCTTGTCGCTGAAGAAGTACGTCAGGCGGAACTCGGCCTCGTTGGTGAGGCTCTTGAGGTCCAGACTGTATCTGGCGGTGTTCTCGTCCCAACTCGCTCCGAGGATCTGGAGGTACTGGTAGCCCGGCTCGGGCTGGATGTACTCGATAGGTGCGTCGGGGTCGATGTCGATGTTGCTGAGTGCCCATTTTGTTGCTTTGAATGCCATTTCCTTTACTCTCCTTTCAACTTTTAATCCAACTTTACACAACTTTACATTTCTTTGCGATGTGTAAAGTTCATTTCCTTTTCTTCATCTTGAACATGTTTGTCTCGGACTTGATCGAGTACTTCTCGGGGTCGATACCGTCGTCCAGCAAGAGCTTCTTGTCCAGCGTGGTGCGGACCTGCTTGCTCAGGGTCGCCGTCTTCGACGAGCCGTCCACAGCGCTCATGCTGTGGTAGACCATGTATTGCTTGATGCGGTCCTTCAGGACATCGCGCCTCTCGTAGACGGCTTTGTTGCGCTCCTCGATGTCCGCGATCTCCCTCTCGCACTGGTCCAGCTCGTCCACGTCGGTGCGTACGTCCTCGATGTCGTCCGCGAGGCCCTTGATGAAGTCGAACATCTCGACGTCCTTCGGGTTCTCAGGGTCGTACTCGGGGGTCACGCCCTTGAGGATGTACTCCCTGTACCACTCGCGGATCTGCTCCATCTTGGCCTGCACATCCGCGCGGTCGATCTGCATGTCGAACAGCATGACGTTGCGGTCGCACGGAACCCACGATTGCGGATCGCGGTAGGTGTCCATGTTGACGATGCCCAGCCCCACGAAGGCGTTGTCCTTCTGGGTCAGGAACTCGTTGTACAAGGCGACCTGCCAGTAGTAGTACACCGGCACGCCGTCGACCCACGAGTCCATGTTGCTGGACGTCTTGATCTCGAGGATGCGCTCCTCGGCGTTCTCGTCTCTGGACATCACGATTCCGTCGACGTGCCCCGCGAACACGGGGTCGACGAAGTCGGACACCCAAGAGTCGTGGTCGCCCTCGCGCTTCTCGAAGACCTCTTCGGCAGGGAGGAACACGCCCTTCTCGGGGTACCTCCTGTCCAGGTAGTCGATGACCACGGGCTCTAGGATCTGCCCCGTCCTGATGGCGGGCTTGCTGGAGATGTCCTCGCGACAGAGCCCCAGCAGGTTGCACGCCACCTGGAACGGGGACGACCAGGGCGACAGCCCCAGGATCCCTGCCATCGAGGTCCCCGACACCTTGTGCTGGACGTTGCCGTCTGTGCGGATGCACCTCCCGTCTATCTCGAACGGGCAGGAGGGGCCCTCGAAGGTCCTCATTCCTTGACCTCCCTGAAGTTCTCGATGAACTTGGTGGCCTCGGCCTTGGACGACATGGATGCGCACGAGACGCTCATCCTGTTGAACGCCTCAGGAGAGATCCTGCCCTCCTGTGCGGCCTGCGTCCATTCGCCGACGATCTTGTCGATCGCCCTCTGCTGGATGGCGGAGGGCTTGAAATCGGACTTGGGGGCGTTCATGGTGCCCGTCTCCTCCTTCTTCTTCTCCTCGACCTTCTCCTCCGTCTTCGGTGCATCGGCCATTGCGGGGGCCTCTGGGGCCTTCTGAGCCTCTTCAGGCTCTTTCGGGGCCTCTGATACCTTAGGGGCCTCCTTGGGCTTCATGGCGGGTTTGGCGGGCTTCGCAGGGGTCGCAGGCTTGACGGCGTGCTCCTGTATCTTGGAACGGCATTCCTCGACCTCTTGAGGGTTCTTCATGCGGAACACGGGGATGTCCTCCTCGTTGTCCGCCGAGTCCGTGAAGTCTGCGAGCAGGAACTGGGAGTACAGCCATACGCCGAGGGCGCTAGTGTGAGCCTTCTTGAGTCCCTTGTCTCCCGAATCCGCGGAAACGCCGTATGTGCGGGTCAGCACACTGGCACCGGACTCGCAGTCGATGAATCTGCCGTACAGGGCGACCTTCCACTGTTGCGACATGTTGCCGATGCCAGGCAGCTTCTCAGGAGCATCATAGAACAGGTTCAGCTCGACCCCGACCTTCGCCAGGACGGGTGCGAGGTTCGCCTTGACCTTGTTGATGGTGATATAGGAGACCGATCTTCCCTGAACGACCATCATGCCGTCGGGAACCCAGTTCAGCTTCACGACTTCCTGCCTGAGCAGGTTCATCTTCTGCATGATCCTGGGATCGAACTCCATCTCGAGGATCTCTTTGGGGATCCCCGTCGCAGTGCTTGCAGGCATGGTCTCACAAGCCGCCTTCTCGGCCGCTTTCACAGCCTGAGGCGGAATGAGTCCTTTCTTCTCTTCTTCTGCCATTTCCTATCTCCTGCGCCACTTTGCTTAGGCGCTGAAGTAGGATATGTTTGCACCATATTTATATGTTTGGTGCAAATAAAAATGTTATAGTCTCAACGAATGAACGGACAGGCGAGCTTCGCGAGGATATCGTAGAAATACAGCCTCATGTTGCTCTTCTCGCGCTTCTTGAAGGCCGATCTGTGGCCGGTGGTGGCATCCTCGCTCCATTCCCAGGCATGGCAGAACTCGTGCCACAGCACGCCTTCCATCAGGACCCTATGCTTCTTGAGCGAGGGGTGCAGGACGATGACCCCGTACCTCCTTTTGGAAGTGTCATAGTGGAAGGAGGTCCTTCCGAGGGTCGTCTTACCCATGTCCTCCTCGGTGTAGCCCCGGAAGAACGGCGCGACGCAGTCCTTGTTGTCGTACAGGCGCTCATTGTACCAATGGTTCAGCATGTTCTGCTCGTGGTAGTTCATCTCGACACCTTCCTCGGAGCCTTCCGTGCGCCAATCTGCACAGGACGTCGTCCGTGACCTCCACTCCGTTGCGGACCGAGTCCAGAACGTCGGATTCCAGCGAATCGGGGGTGCTCAGGTAGTAGTAGAGGCACTTCTGCGTCTGTCCTTTGCGATATATGCGTGCCTTGGCCTGCTCCAACAGGAGTGCGGACAGCGTAGGCTCATAAAAAACCATCGTATGACCTGCATACAAGTCCAATCCCGCCCCTCCTGCCTGATATTGGAGCACGATCGCGTCCGCATCGCCCTCTTGGAACTCCTTCCACGTCGGTCCTGCGGATCTGCCGTCGAAAACCACCGTTTTCCGCATTTTATCCTCGCAAATCGCCTTGCAACGGTCAATCGAGGCTCTAAAATTGCAGAAAACGACTATTTTATCGTCTGTTCCGTCGATGATATCGGCCAGAACGGCGTCCTTGGACGTCTTCAGGGTCAGCGTGTCGGTCTCGCGCTTCAGAGAACCGCTGCAGACCTGCAGGACCTTGCGGTATTGGCCTCCCGCATTGGCCAATTCGATGCCGTACTGCTCGATGCGACCCTCCAAGACGTCTTTGTAGACCTTCTTCTCCTCCAATTCGCACGGGATGACGGTCTCCGTGCGGTCCGGCATGTCCACGCAGTCCTCCAGACGGGCCGCGATGGCGTATTCTGCCATCATCCCTTCGCATGCGGGCTCATTGTAGCGCCTCGGCTTGCCCCAATTGTCATACGAGGTGACGAAATCCTTGCAGAACATGGCCCAGGTGGGGAATAATCCGGGATGAAGGAAGTTCAACTGTCCGTAGAGCTTGGCATAGTCCTTCCCGCCGGCCTTCGTAGAGCCCGAGATGGGAGTTCCCGAGAAGATGTAGCGGTACTTCGCGAGCCTGGCGAGGGTCAGACAGGCCTTCGTCTGCCTGCTCTTGTACGATCCGATGCCTTGGGACTCGTCGATCATCACCGCTCCCCATAATTTGTCCACGTCGTCGCGCAGGGTGAAGTCCTTCTTGACCGATTCCTTGCCGTTCTTGTGGTGGACGACCCTCTTGGAGACCCTGTAGGTCTTCTGGAACGACCTGATCGCCACCCTGTCCTTCAGAAGGGTCACGTCGGAGGGCGTCACGCCCTCGAACATCGCCATCTTATCCACGTTCGCCTGCCAGTTCGGCACGAGCGAGGCGGGGCAGACTATCAGCGCGTCCTCGATCCTGCCGTCCTTCAGCGCCGCGAGCGTCCAATGGAGGGCGATCGCGGTCTTCCCGAGGCCCGGTGCGTAGAAGCACCCCAGCGACGGGTTGGCGTCCATCATGAAGATGGCCGTCTTCTGGTGCTCCATCAGCGTGTACATGCTATCAGAACACGCCGAGGTCGCCCATCTCGCGCAGGTACGCGTCCGTGAGGATGTAACGGCCCGTCTCCTCGCCCTCGGCGGGTCTCACGGGTCCGAACCTGATGCACCCCTCCCCTCCGAGCTCGACGATGTCGCGCGGGAGGTCGCTCAGATCGCTCATGTGTCCCTTCTTGCGCAGGAACTCGATGGCCTCGAACTTGATCTGCTCGGGGACGTCGTAGGCGCACGACGCCTCGTAGTACTCGCGGATGACCTTGATGAGCAGGAGACGGATATCGGGGTACTCGACCTTCTCGAACCACCTGCCGTTATAGACGTAGGTGCTCCCGGCCACCTCGATTATGGGGATGCCGTGAACGGTCTCCACGACCTCTTCGACGGTCCAGGTGTCGACATGGCGCTTCATTCTCCCGCCTCCTTCCACCTGCTCTTATTGGCATCCCGATCGGACCCGGGCTCCACGAAGAACGCCTCCGTGGTGTCTCCTCCGTCGCATCTCCTGATGTGCCTGCGTCCCGAGGACAGGCCGTACTCGTTGCGCAACTTTTCACTGAACTTGCGGACGTCCAGCGCCTTCCCGCCGGAATCGTCCATGAACACGCGGTACTCCTGATACACATCGTTGACCGAGTTCGTATGCAATAGACCCTCATGTACCGCTGAAACGTCCAGGGTCCCGAACTTCTTCAGGATGAAGTCCTGGATGGGCTCCTGCGTCCTGAATGCGGTCTTCTCGCCCTCCATCTCGTCGGACACGTCGAACTTGTTGCCGTTCCTGACGAAGCGCTTGTAGCCCTTCAGGGCCTGGTTGACCAGCCATGACACCGCCTCCTCGTCCGTGAGCTTGTCATAGATGCGGTCCTCCGTCTTCTGCTTCTGACGGCAGGGGATGATGTAGAGACGACGGTAGATGCCCGACGTCGTGTCCCCGAAGTTGGGGACGGAATTTGTGAGGAAAAGGAGCTTGGCGGTGGCTTTCATCTCGAACGGCCTCTGATTCTTGCGCTGAACCGAGACGACCCCTCCCTCGGAGATCTTCTTGAGCAGCTGGCCGTCCGAACGGACGCGCCCTCCGAAGACCCCCGTGCCGGTCTCTCCACAGATATTCAGGAGCTTCCCCTCCATCTCCGCGGTGGTGAACTTGTCGCTGATCTGCATGAGGTCGAGATGCGAGATGACGTCGATGCCCATGGCCGCTTCTATGGCCTTCCCCAGCGCGCTCTTCCCCGTCTCGGCGGGTCCATAGATGCAGAACATGGCGGGGATCGTCTGCTCGGGCGAGAACAGCATGTACCCGACCATCTCGAAGAAGAACATCCTCGTGTCCGAGTCCGGGATGATGCTCTTGTACACGTGTTCGACCGAGTGGTGCCTTATGCTCGGGTCGTATGTCGCGCCCCTGAGGCTCGTGCAGAAGTATTTGGGTGTGAACGGGAGCAGGATGTCCCTGTCCACGTTGTATAGGCCGTTCTGGAACGGGACGATGTCGTCCGCGTACTCCTCCTTGTTGGACATCGGGAGGTCCATGATGAGGTTCTCGGTCCTGGTTAGGTTCCTGCAGTTCTCGATGCTGCCGAGTGTCGGAGGCGCGATCTCCAGGGCTTTGGAGATACCGTACATGATCTTGTCGAAGCAGACCCTGGGGAACGGCTGGTAGAAGAAGCCGTTGTAGCGGAACATGTCTCCCGCTTCGGAGAAGACGACGTAGTGTGCCTTCACGTAACGCGAGACCTCGAAATCGTTGAATGAGACCTTGCCCCTCGGCGAGACCTTGAAGAACGAGTAGTACGTCTTGATGGCCTCGATCTCGCGCCTGTACTCCTCGTCGCTCGCGGTTTCTCCGCAGAATACGATCGGAGGCACGTCGAACCATCTCGTGGAGATATCGATGTCCTCCCTCGTGTACGGGGCGCGGAGCCCGTAATCGTCGTCGTCCGACCCGTCATCCTCCTCGGGCTTCTTCGTGCCTTCAGATACGCCCGCGCCATCCTTGGGCGCGTCGCAGGGATCGACGGGGGCGTCCTTTTCGGACGACTCCCTCCCCCATAGGGCGATGTAGTCGGGCGTTTCTATGCCTGGATGCTCGTTTCTCTCCATTCTCGTTGCTCCTTCCTGTGTTCCGGTATGTTCCGCACTTCGCGGTCCTGTTCGGATGGGTGCGCACCTTCCGGCTCTCGCGACCTATGATAAGGTCGGTCGGGTATTTCTAGGTTTGTTCTGCCGCCTCGCGTGTGCATATGCGACCCCGAGGGTTCGAGGACGTTCTCGCGGAAACATAATTTCCTATCGGAATATAGGGTTTTAGAGGTCCGATACAGACCGACGGCAGATTCCGTGTGTATTTCTCCCTATACTTTATTCCCCCCCTTTTTCCCTTTGTAGACAATAAATAATTCTTATTATACGTATTTACTATATCGTTGTATCGTACGTATAGAACAGTGTATAATAGAATATAAAATAGAATACTTCTTTAAATACTACTTGTGAAAAGATGCAAAATTCCCGCAAAATGCTCTGATAATGAGGTTGAATCTGACTATATCCACAATATCTGAAATTCGATATAGATATATACCACAAGAACATGACGATAGTCGTATATAGACAATTTTACCTAAAATCGCCAAACAGACTGCAGTGTCAAAATACGGGGTTTTTACCGAGTTTTATCGGGGTTTTATCAGGTTCTTTTACCGATATATCGAGACGAGATATGCACACATTCGGGCATTACCGAACAGTCCATCCAACTGAAAACGATCCCTGACGCATCAGAATCGGAGGATTTCAGCGTATTCGTTGTATCGCTGTATCGGACCCCTCAGATATCTTGATTCACGTTCGTTTCTTTATATACGAATCGTTCGAAATCATACGGAAACGTAGGGAAATGCACGATACAGCACTGTATCGCCCGAAAGACGCGGAATAGGCCCTTCCGCTAGGTTCTTATATCCCGCGCGTATTATCAATCTTGTTCCTTTGCCTCTCCGGGCAACGGTTCTCGCAAGAAGGGGGGTCGGGTTTTCTTCCATTCTCACGGCCCCTCGCTACTCATCTCAGCTTCTTGGCGTCGTACCCCATCGACTCCAGGTATTCGACCAGATCGTCCGCCTCCTCCTCGGTGGAAACGAACGCCATGACCTTGTAGGAGGCCTTCGCCCCATCATAGGTGTCCGACACGGGCGGTAGGTCAAACGTGTCTCCACGGGCCTCCGGGAGGGGTTTCTCGGGCTCCTTGATGTCGAAGGTCAGAGGGGCCAGGTCGAAACCGAACCTGGACAGGTCTATCTTCTCGTCGAGCTTGGCCATTTCGATGTCCAGCTTCTCGAAGTCCCATCCGCTGTAGTCCTGGACCTTGTTGTCCGCCAGACGGTACGCCATGATGCCCTCGGGAGAGAGGTTCGTGACCCTCACGCAGGGCACCAGAGGTGCCAGGCACTGGTACTGGCAGTACCGCGGGTCCGACGGCGCCATCCCCTCGGGAGGCACTCCCCAGAGGCCGCAGTCGCCCGATTCGATCAATCCCTTGGCTGCCTTGATGCGGGTGTGTCCGGCGACGATGACGTCGTTCCTGTCGAGAATGACGGGGTTGATGAACCCGCTGTCGTGGATGCTGTTCATCAGGAACGGCACCGCCTCGTCGTTGTCGCGGGCGTTGTTCTCGTACGGGATCGGCTCCCGTGCGTCCAGATATTCCATCGTGGGTTTCTGCTCCTTCTTCATGCCAATCGCTTCCTTTATATCTCCGATCGTCGATATACATCATGCGCGGGGCACCGACCTATTCATCGTTCGACGCATCCCATCAATCGTTCGTTCGACTTTTCACCTCCCTGCGCACCTCTTCACCATCCGTACTCCTTCAGCAGGTCTCCGAACGACATGGAGGCACGGGACTTGAACGCCCTTTCACGGGCGAGCTCTTCGGGAGACAGACCGCCATGGGCGACGAATCCCGGGTCCGTATTGATATAATTCAGGTCTCCTGCCAGCTCACTCTCGTCGGCGATCAAACCCGATCTGTCCTTGGGCTCGTACTTCTTACCCTTGTAGTTGGCCGTGCGGATGGCCTTCTTCTTGTCAATCTGGAAATCCTCCTTGTCGTCCGAGATCTTGGGCTCGGTTTGCGCCTCAGCACTCTCTGCCTCCGTGTCGGATCCATCTTCATCGTAGTCGAAATCCAAATCGTCCAGCGATTCGTTGACTGGTTGCACCTCAGGGGGCGTCTCGGATGCAGGAGGCTCTTCTACGGGGGCCTTGGGACCTTCAGAGAGGTATTTGAACAAGGGAACCCAGTTTTCGAATGTCTTCTGCGAAGTCGGGTCCAACTCGTCGAAGGAGGTCTTGCCAAGAGCCTTTAGGAATGCGTCATACTGGCCTTTGTAGTTCTTGACCCTCTCCAATGCTTCATCCCTTTGTTCGCTTCCATAATCGTTCAGAATGTTGCTGAGCTCCCCCGGACCCATCTGGGACACAGGCAGCTTCGGTATAGCACCACTCACGTTCGTATTCTTTCCCGAAGATGGAGCGCCGACATATGCGCCGATGGTGTCGGGGGAGAGATCGGTCTTCGAGTATCTCTCAGCCAGTCTCTCCGCATCGGCATCCCCGTATCCGTTGTACTTCATCTTCTCCTTGAGCATATCCTTGTCGAAGGATGCGCGGATCTCGTTTAGTTTGCTCCACGAGATCTGGGCGAGAGCTTCGTCCTTCATCTTGGAGATACCTGTGCAGATGTCCATGAACTTGGAGAAGTCCTCAAGAGTCCTGGCGTTCTTGTTCTTGCTGATACCGATCAAGACCTTGTTCAGACCCTTCACGCCCTGGTATGTACCGTTTCTCTTGCGCCCCGCAGCATAGCTGCCATTCTTGTTGCGCTTGATGTTCTCCCCATCCTTCAAGGCGTCGTCGAACGTCAGGACGCCGGACTGCGCCTCTTCTTCCTTGGCGGCTTCGTTCTGCTTGATCTCCTCTGGACTGAGAGTATCTGCGAGATCCCTGTTCACGAAGCGTCTCACACCGCGGACGAACGAATCCTCGTATTCGTCGGAAGAGTTCTTCATGAAGTTCAGGATCTTGTTCTTGACATCGTCAGTATATAAGCTGTCGACGTCCACGCCATTGGCCCTCTGCTCCTCGATACGCCTATCAAGGAAGTCCCTGCGGGCCTGATCGACCTTCTCCTCCAGCTCTCTGTTCTTCCTTTGAGTCTCCTCCATCTGGGCTTTCCTTTCCACCTTTGTAGGCGCTGTCGCAGAAATGTATATGGCTCCTCTGATCCTTTCACCATTATCATTGAACCTGTGCAGCTTGGTGTTGTCGGAGGAATTGAGGAATGCATCTATCATCTGGGATGCGATGTTCTTTTCCTCGGTTGCCTTCAGGTCGGTCATGAGCTCCTTGACCGTAGCAGGATCCGCGCCGGTCAGCTTGGAGAGGTAGGCCTCGAACTCGTCCTTCCTATTCGGGAAAGGAACACCATTGTTGATCGCATCGAGCATCTGCTCCTGCTCCGTTCTCGGCTTCGGAGCAGGGTTCGCAGTCTTAGGGGTCACGACAGGCGTCTCGGGCGTGACGATCTCCTTCTGCCTGTATTGATTGGAACCTCTCGCTTTCTTCTTCCCGGTGTCGGAACCGCGGGCGAGACTCTGGAGATTACCCCTTATCTGTCCTGCCAAGGCTCCGCGGATACCCTCCATCTCGGGAGTGTCGGGGATGCCGATCACTTGGTCCAGGATCGCATCGATCAGGTCGTTCTTGGCCTTGAGCTTCTCCTCGGGACTCGAGTATTCGGCACGCAGGATCGGGGTCCCGTCGGCCCTCTTCAGATTCGCGATGTCGGCCTTGACTTCTTCTGGAAGGCGCTCATGGAGCGCCCATTGGTTTCCGAAGAAGTTGTTCATGCTCTGCCTGTAGTCCCAGAATCCTCCGTCGGTCCTCTTCGTCGAGCCCTTCAGCTCGGCCGGCTCGACAGGCATGGCATCCATCCTCTCAGCCGCATCCAGAAGCGCCTTGTAGTCCTTGCCTGTCCACTGGGATTTGTTCTTGAACTTCGCGCCGGGGAGGACGAGTCCCTGATGCAGAGTCTGGTCCTTGAGCGCCTCATTCTTCATGAACTGCTTGACCTTCTCCAGCCTCTTCTTGTCGCCGGCGAGTTCGTTGATCCTCTTGAGGTCGTCTGCGCCCACTTCGGCCTCCAGAGCCTGAGGGTCTCTCTTCACCCTCGAGCTCCAGGTCTCGCTGTCGTTCTCGTACCACTTGGGCTTCTCCTCCTCGGTCTGCTCTTCGACGGGCTCTTCGACAGGAGTCTCCACCTGCTCTTCGACTGGTTCCTCAACAGGGGCCTCAGGGGTCACAGTCTCTGGCTCTGGCTCTGGCTCTGGCTCGGATGCGGGCTGTGCGACACGCTCGTAGAGCTCCCCGACATACTTCCTTCCTGTCTCGAAATCGGTTTCCACCTTCCTGGTGGAACCGTCTCTACTTCTGTATGTCGTGACCCTGCGGGGATTGCCATCCTCGTTCAGGATGGGGTTGCCGTCGGCATCGACGATGACCTCGATATCATTCCCATCCCTGTCCTTGCCTGCGCCTATCTGATACGGCTTGGACGTGTCATACTGGTCCATGTCGGGGTTGCTCGGGTCTTCTCTCCTGGACCTTCTCCCCTTCTTCTTCTTTCCCGGGTTCGGATTCGGGTTCGGGTTCGGGTTCGGACCTCCTGCTCCAGGCTGAGGCTGAGGCTGAGGCTGAGGATTCGTCTGTCCTCCCGTGCCTGTGCTCTCCTTCCACCCGCTGGGGTTGTACTTCTGGCGGAAGAACTCCTCGGTATACTTGAGCTTCTTGTATGCGCGGGCCACGTCGGGGTCGTTGAGTCTGAACTTCGTACCGTCTCTGCCTCCCGCGGCTGCCAGCACCTTGTGGTACTCTTCGTAAGCGTTGCTCAGTGCAGTCTGGTCGTCGACGAGCTCGGTCGGGTCAATCTGCCCCCCGATGGTCTTCTCGTACGATGCCCTGTAGCTGAGATCGATGATCCTGTTCCTCAGCTCCTTCCTCAAGCCCTGATTCTCGGGCGTATCGGGGGTGTTCCTGAATCTCTCGAGCAGAGCGTCGCGCTCCTTGACGAGCCTGTTGTAGGCGTTCGCGTGGTAGATGTTGAGCTCGCGGAGCTTCTTATCGGAGTTGGCGATGAGGTTGTCCAGCCTCTTCTTCTCGGCGAACTGGTTGAGGGAGGTCAGGAGCATGTTGGCACGGTTGACCTCCGCCGTGTTCCCCGCGCCCTGCATCTCGTTCCTGTATCTCTCGATGGCCGCACGGATGTACTGCGTGGGCTGGTCGGACGGCCACGTCCCGTGGTCGAGCACCTTGTCCGCGTAGTTCGCGATCCCGGGGCTCAACCTGGACAGCCTGACCCAGATCTCCCCGTGCTGGCGGAGCGGCCCCTCGCGTCTCTCCCACTCCATTCTCCTGGCGTGCTCGGTCAGGTCGGACACCGCCTTCCTCAGCTTGGCGGTCTCCTCTGGGCTCAGCCCCGGCTTCTGTAGCATCCCCACGGTCGTCCTGATCATACGGTTGACGGCGCTGGGGCTCACCGGCAGGCCCGTGTCCGGGTCCAGCTCCGTGTTGAACTTGGGGTCCATCTGGCGCAGGATGGCGCTCCAGGGGTTGGGGTTGCCGTCGGCCAGCGTGTCGAACGCCCGCATCCTCCTGGCTCTGTCGGCCGCACGCTGCGCCCTGAGCTTCTCGGCCTCCTCCGCGCTGAGGTTCTTCGCCTGCGCGGAGAGCTTCTTTATGTAATCCTGCAGGTGGTTGGCCTGGGCTATGAGGAGGCCGCGGTTCCTGGCTTCGCTCACATTTTCAGGGATGGTACCCATGGAGGACCCTATTCTGCTATCGCCGGCGGCTCTCGCTTCCTTGTATGATACGCCTTTGTTCTTCTCCAGGCCGTCCATGATGCGCTGGCGCTCGGCCTCCATGTCGGAGATGTGCCTGGAGAGCTGCTCAGGCGTCATCTTTCTGATGTCGTCCACGCCCAGGTCATTCAGGGATTGGGAGATCGCCCTGAATGTGTTCCCTGCAGCTTCCTCTCCCACCTTCTGCGCCCTCTTGTACAGACGCACCTTGAGGATGTCCTCCTTGAGCTCCTGATCGTTGTCGATGTTGACGCCGTACTGCTTGGCGGCCTTCATCGCGAGGTCGCCCGCGGTGTCCACGGACGCAAGTGCCAGACCGATGGCTCTGGACGTGCTCGAGATCGCATGGGGCTGTGTGAAGCACATCTTGACCAGCCCCTGGGCTATGTCCCAGCCCTTGGACGTGGCGTCGCCCGCGGTCGTCGCCAGCGCGGACATGACGTTCTTGGCCCTGCGCCAGTTGACGTCGGGGTTCTCCGCCTGGACGATGGTTCTGGGCTTCTCCGGCCTCTCCTGTTCTTCTTTGTGTTCTTCGACAGGCTCTTCGACCTGCTCTTCCTCGACAGGTTGTTCTTCGACAGGTTGTTCTTCGACAGGCTCTTCGACCTGCTCCTCTTCGACAGATTCCTCCACAGGCTCCTCTACAGGTTCCTCGCGGGCCTCTTCGACAGGCTCCTCGACCTGCTTCTCCTCAGGCTCAGGCTCGGGCGCAGGCTCCTCGACCTGCTTCTCGTCCGAAGTGTCGTCAGGCTTCGCCTCGTCCGTGGCATTATCCGTGGGCGTGATCGGCTCGACCTTGTCGGCAGTGTCCGTATCCGCAGTGCCAGCAGTCTCATCAGGCTTGTCGGGAGTCTCAGCCTCTGCCTCATCGGTGACGCTCTTGTCACCGGGTTGGAGCACTTTGTCGGCCACCTTCTGAACCCCGCTCTTGACCTTGTCTTTGACGTCGTCGAAGAGGCTCTTCTTCTCCTCTTCTCCCTTCTGGTCGGGAGGATCGCCGGGAGTGGCGACAGTGTTCTGCCCCTCCTTCTCTTTATCGCTCCCCCAGAGCTTGATGGCCTTCTCCATCGGCTCGATGGGTTCATCCGAGGATCTGTCTGTCATATGTCGCGCATATGCGCGTATGAGTATAAAAAGGGGTAAATGGTTTGGGAGAAGGCTCAGTCCAGGCGGACGTAGTCGACCTGGCGGAATATGCGCGGGAGGTCCTTCTCCATGATCTCGTGGACGAGGATGATGAAGCCCTCCTTGTCCGCGTCCCCTGCGAGCTCCTTGTATCTGGTCCACGCCGCGGCGATGGTGTCGCCGTCGATGTCGATCAGCGCGTAGCGCTTCCTCAGGTTGACCCTCATGGTGAACTCCACGAGGGACGGCGAGGGCTTGTGCGTGTTGCGCATCTTCAGTATGCGCAGGACCTCCTCCCTGAGGTCCGGCTCCTGCGCGGGAGCTTCGGCGGGTGCTTCTGCGGGAGGCTCGGCGACGGGTGCGGGAGCCTCCGCGGGTTTGTCTTCGGTCACTGGTTCCCCGACGGGGGCCTCGCCGACCACCGGGATCGCGGGCAGCTCGTCGGATGCGGGTTCGACCTTCTTCTTCGCAGCCATGGGTGCATCACTCTAGCGGTATCATGTCGTACGACATATTTAAGCGGTCGAACTCCCAGACGAGCAGGGAAGTGCCTACATCGCCCGGTTTGCCCCCTGCTTCGTCGTACTTGGCGGTCATCATGTCAGCGACGACCTGCGCCTTGGAGGGGTCCGTGGTGCAGAACAGATCCACGTACCGGGCCACGCGATCGATCGACCATCTCAGGTTCCCCTCGACCTGCGGGACGATCGCCACCATGCTGTTCCTCCCATTCAGGAACGTGCCCCCGAGGCAGTCCGCCACAAACCGCATCACGATTTCCGCGGGCAGGTCCTTCTGATGGTTGCCGTGCACCGGGTCGCCCTTCACCGCGACGACCATGACGCGCGGGACCTGCGCGACCTGGGGCTTCTTTCTGGCCGTCACACGACCACCAGCTTCTTCACGGCGCAGACCCACTGGTCGATATAGAGCTCGTCCAGCGCCACGGTGTACGCTCCCGACCCCACGCGCTCGAGGATGTTGTCCTCCTCCGCCAGGTACTGCTCCATGTACGCGTCCGCGTCCTTACGGGCGGAGAACACCTCCTTGGCCAGCACCCTCCCCGCGGTCTCCACGGTCACTCTGAACTTAAGTTCCGGCATAAGTTCACTTCCTCCTGACCGGCGCGCCGTATCTCATCTGTATGCGCAGGGCCACGGGGAGCCCGCAGCTGTCGCAGTACGCGTACGTGTAGCTCGTCCTGCTGACCCTGGCGTCCTTGGGACCCCATCTGGGAGGGTTCTTCCTCCACTCGAGGGCCTCGAGAGGCCTCCTGCAGGCGTTCTGGTCCTCGGAGATGGTGCGCATGACGCTCGCGCATCTGGGACACCTGTACACCTCCTCGGTGAAATCGTCCTTCATGATCCCCGACATGTCGTTCTCCATATTAACCCCCACGTCTCACTCCTCCTTGAGTTTAGAATATTTCCAAACATATCCGCCCGAGCTCTTCAACTTCCCGGTGCATACTTTGTATATGTTTCCCTGCCACACTCCGGTCTGTCTTTGTGCTTCCCACATCGAATAGAACCTGTTTATGAACGTGCCATCTTTTGAATACATTTCAACCGGATGTGCTGCCCGATTCAACTCATGGCTATAGCAGTGGTTGGCATTCTCCGCATGAGATACCCATTCCAGATTCTCAAGACGATTGTCTGTTTTATTCCCATTTTTATGATTGACTTCAGGTTTCATCTCAGGGTTGGGGATGAATGATTCTGCAACCATGCGGTGAATCAAAGGATATTTTATGACGCCTCCATTATAACAAACAGCGACTTGTAGATAACCGCCTGAGTGGTGCTTCGCCTTCAATATCCTGTGTGTCTTTCTGGAATATATAGTCCCGTCCGCAAATACGAGATAATCTGGATTCTTTGGATAAAATCTACATTCCATTTTACTCCTCCTTGAATCTCCTCTCCATCGTCCCGATCTCCCTGTCCAGGTAGAATCTCGCCTTCTTCAGGTCCTCGAGTGCGTCGCCCTTCCTCCCGGCCCGCGCGATGTACTTGAGGCACGAGCCGAGGTTGAACCCCAGCTCCCAGTCCTCTATGACGTCTATCGGCATGTACGTCCGCCCCTCGCAGTAGTGCGCCGGGTTGTCCACCGGGTCGAATCTGCCGTCCTTCTCCTTCTGCTCGGGGGCCTGCACCGGCGTCTGCGCCTGTGCCTGCTCCGCCTGTGCCTGATCCTGCGGGTCCGCGACCCTCAGGTCCGCGGGCGCCGACGGCATGTCCGTCGCCCCGAAGATCTCCACGGCGTCCGCGGACGACTCGTCGTGCTTCAGCCCCACGGCCCCGAGGGCCGCGTCCAGTCTCTCCTTCATCTCCTCTATCATCTCTGCATCTCTCCTGTCTGTTCTCCTTCTCCCGTCTCTGCCGAGGCCGCCCGCTCCGCCCGACGGGCCTTCAGCCCGTCTATGGCGACGTCCACGCACTTCACGGCCTCGACGACCCTGTGCGGGTCGATGCCCTCGGCCCTCATGAGACCTGCGAGCACCATCAGCCTGTTGGCCGCCACCCCCGCCATGGCGATCATGGCGTCCTCGGGCGTGGTCATCTGGCCCTCAGCCTCCTCCTGAACGTGTCGCTCCTGACCGGCCTCACCGCGTACAGGTACGAGTTGCACCTCGGGCAGGCCTTGGGCATGGTGCGGCCTCTCGGCCTCCACACGTACCCGCACCTCGTGCACCTGAGGGTATCGATGGGCGCATGGCACGACGGGCACGTCCAGTCGAACGTCCTCACCGTGGTGGGCGCGAACGCCCTGCACTCGTCGCACCAGACGAGCCTCTCGTCCGTCCTGGGCTCCGGCATCTCACAGCTCCTCCTCGTCGATCAGCGGGGCGATGAGGCACCTGGCGCTCCACAGCCCCGCCTCGACGCCGAGCTCCACGGGGATGTCGTGCCCCACGCCGAGCTCCGCCGCCGCGTCGGGAGGCAGCGCCGACACGATCTCCTTCAGCCTGGGCGCGGGCAGGCTGCACGCCGCCTCGCCGAACACGCCCGCGACGTCGTCGCCGGAGAGGGTCAGGCTGACGCCCCTGCGGGTGCCCTTGTCCCTGCCGACGAACGTCACGCACCCGTCCTTCACGCCTATGCGCACCGAGGGCTGAGCGGGGTCCATGGCCTTGAACAGCGGAGCCAGCGCCCCCGCCCCGACGATGCCCCCCGCCGGGTAGTCGAACGCCCTGACGCTCCTGTTCTCGCCCTCGCACGGGTGCATGGGCATGGTGACGCTCATAGGCCCCGACTCGGCAACGACCTCGCCGTCCTTCTCCGTCCAGACGACCTCGTCGGAGGCGACCGCCAGGACACGCTTGATGTCCTGCGTGTCGAGGCTGTACTCCTTGTCGTACGCGTACGACGTGAACGACGTCGCGGGGACGGTCATGTCCACCATGGCCACATGGTCCGTGGAGACGGCCCTGATGCTCCAGCCGTCGGAGGACGGCCTGATGTCGACATATCTGCTCTGCGGTGCCACCAGGGCGTTGACGTCCCGCAGCACCTTCCTGGGTAGGATCACTTCTCACTCACCTACTCCCGATATATCGGTTTTGATATATATCGTTACGCTTCGCGGGAGGGCGGAGCGGAGAACGGGATCGGACGCGGACGGGTAGGCGGGACCGCGACCGGCGAACGCGAATCGAGACGGCGAGAGGACGGTCGCGGACCCTGGTGAGAAGCCTTCCCCTCGCATGGGACGGTATGCGATGGGTCGATATAAAGGTGCCCGGCGCACGGGGACGCGTCGCAGGTCGCGCCGGGATAAGCACGGTTACCTTTCGCCACGGACCGCTCGGAAGCACTGCCCGGTGCGTCCCCGCTATGACTCCAGTACACCTGCTGATATATGATGGGGATCCGCCGATATAAAGGTTCTGTGTGTTGCGGAAGTGCTATCGTTGGAGGAACAGGAAGCGTCCGAGCAGACGCCGGAGGCTCGGACGATGGGATATCGGACAGACGATATATGAAGGGGGCGGGGGGCGACCTATAGATGGACTCGGACCTGTACCCATACATGGACTCGGACCCATACATCGACCCGGACTCGGATCCCGACCGGGTCTGGATGTCGGCTTTTGCTTGGATCGCGACATGGATCGCGACATGGATCGCGACATGGATCGCGACATGGA
>ERZ1034873.40-NODE-40-length-82829-cov-148.089932_pt1 | contig 82829 bp, 121 predicted proteins | sample MGYA00520689_ERZ1034873 | MGnify/ENA primary metagenome ERZ1034873 (study PRJEB33766, sample SAMN09781722) | gut metagenome | biome: gut microbiome | host: Homo sapiens | place: Madagascar | study: EMG produced TPA metagenomics assembly of the PRJNA485056 data...
TTAAACTAACGTAATATTAATTAGGTCGGCTCTGCTGACTTTTTAAAGTGGACTCTTTTTTTAAATTGTTAATAAAATGGTTAAAAATGTGAGTGAGATTTGCATCCCACTCTGATTTAGGCGGTTTATAGCAAATGCTACCATCTGCGACCAAATGCTACGATTTGCTTGGTTCAACCCATGAGCGCAGGATAATCAAGTCCTTGTCGTTGGGAGATTGGTAGAACCAGCTGCCCCATTCCTTCTGCCAAGTAATGTAGCCTTGGATGATGTATGTAAGCAATCTGAGTTCTAACTTGCATCTCGCCACCTCACGTTGCTCACCATACATCATATCTTCGTCTGAGAGCTCTTTCTCAGACAAAGCCTTAAAGTAGCAACGTCTGTGTGACTCGGAACGCTCAGAAGGAACGGAGTGCTTATAATTCCTGTATGCCTTTTCTATTCCGTTCAACGCAACAGACAAAGGCAAACTACCATGTTGTTTCCAGTCTCTTGCTGTAATTTCCTCGCTAACAACAACCTCTCCGTTCACTCTACATGTTCTGTTTTGGAAGTTGATAGTGAACTTCGCACCATTCTCAACTTCATTGATAATCTCGTTGCATGTCATACTCTTAATGATTTTGGTTAATAAATGTGGCGTGCCGAAGACCTCGGCGCATATCTGTACGATGCTGATTTGAAACAGTATGTGGAGATCACGAGTCCACTCGCGTCAGTGGGAGACTTGTGATCTGTCACTACTGTTGAAATAAATATGGTCTTCCGGCACGCCTTTTTAGGCTGCGCTGCCGTAGGTTAGCTCATGGAGCAAAAGAAGTCGTCAGACGTGAAACACACGCCTCCGTACTCCTCTTCCACCTGCTCGTCAGACACAAGCTCGTCAGCAATGGCAAGCTCTCCGTATGACGGCTCGTAGCCGAGGATGGCTTCGAGCATGGTGGATTTTAACTCTACAAGTTGTTCTCTCGATAGTTCTGATACATACATAATTCTTAAAGTTTTGGTTTATAGTGCCGTCTTTCGACGGCTTTTAGGCTGTCAACCCAAGATATTCTGATAGGGTATCTATCATAAGCTTGGTTACGCAGTCATCATCTATGTCGCTGACGTATTTGTTTACGTCACATCCATAGAGTTCTTCCCCTTCTTCGACTGCTTGCAATGCCTGTCTTGAAATGTCTTCTATAACGAAATCCAAATCAGCCTTTGTCTCGCAATCGTAAATGAAATCATCAGGAATGTTGAGAAGCACGTTGTCTTTCTCATCAACGAGATGCCATTCATATTGTCCTGGAATAAATCTTACGTTGTTCATAATTCTTATGTTTTGGTTAATGTGCGCAGTCGTTAGCTGCGCTTTTAGGCTAATCCACGTGCTCGTAGATGTGGCGCATAGCATCAATAGTTCGATAGTAGTCCTGCTCCTCCTCGACTTCTACCATGCCGTCGATATAATCCTTAGAGGTGAGTGTTATTTCGTCGGCATGATACTTTTCAGTAACTTTATTTTCCGCCTCCTCTACGCTGTTCGCTTCTACGCTCACAATTTTATTGAGCGTTTCTGTAATTGATACATAATACTTCATAATTTCTATAATTTAGTTCGTGGTGAGGGGACAAGCCCCTCGGTTTAGGCTGCGCTATAAATATAGCCCTCGCACTTTGTGCCGTCTTCGTAGTAGTAATCTTCTCGTGCCGACAGCTCTTCTCGTACCGATTCGTCGCTTGCTCGATACTCATACTCCTTGTAAAGAGTATTGAAAAGACTATCATAGCATCTCTCCATGACATCACGGAACGTGAGGCTGCGGTATTCGGGGTGTGCCCAGTTGCGGTAATAGTCAAACAGCGGCTCAAGAACATCGCAGTCGTAGCATACGCCGGTCAACGGACAGCCGTCAAAACTCTCCATCAAAACCTTGCTGCGACGCGACTTGTAAGTGTATTTGCCGTTTTTGTCGTACTTGCCGCAGGTTGAGTAGTACTTTCCACGTATCAGGTACGGCATGATTTCGTTGCTGATGTAACGGAACAACAGTTTTCCGCTTAGGTCTTCAAGGTCGAACCCCTCAAATGCCAGCTTGTCACTGCAAACTCTACCGAAGTTGCAACCACAATAGCCGACATCGTAACATGTTACGCGAGAGTCGGTTATACGCTCAAATTCTTTAAGCGTATCATCGAACTCCATTCTGCTACATTCCATAGCATTATCCATAACATCCCAGCGTTCACGCTCGATAATCTTGTCTTGTACCTCCTTCGACAATTCGTCAAAGGAGTACACCTTAATCGTTAGCTCTTTCATATTCAATTCTTTTATAGGGTTAATATTGTTCCGTTGTCGGTGTCGCTCCGATTGTGGTTTCTTTCCCCAACGGATAAGCCATGTTACTCTGACTCATTGTAGTAGCAGCGCACTTCGCCCGCCTCCTTTGCGAGGAGAGGGAGTATCTTCAGTGCGTTCTTGTTGCATACGTTCAGCTCGATGCTCACCACCTCGTCGTAGAACATCTTGAACTCGTTCTCTTTAATGATGCCGAGGTGTCTTTCGTCCGTAATGAAATTGTAGAGCTGGTATGAGTCTTTGTCCTCACTGATGAATATCGCAAGAGCGTTGCCGCCGTAGATGCCAATCTCGTACTTTCTCTCGTTCTGACGGATGATTGCCTTGCCCATCTTGTCAGTCCATTTCCATTGTAATGCCATAATTCTTCTGTTTAAATGGTTTGTAATTGTTCCCTCCGAAGAGGGATTTTTAGTCTATTAAACTCTCGTTGAGCGTGTATTCCACAATGTCGTACTCGTAATCGGTTTCGTCGGTACACTGGGATTGGTGGTAATAACCACGCAAATCCTTAATCTGCTCTTTTGTTGCTCCGTCGTCCTTGGCTACCTTACAACACCTTCTAATGCTGCCTGCTACAACAAGCAATTCTCGGCTTGCGTATGTATTCCAATTATCAGTGCGATAGAGCGCATAAACTTTCTTTGCCATAATTCTGTTTGTTTTTAAAGGTGTATATTGTACCTCCCCGTAGGGAGGCAGTTTAGGCGATAGCCTGTTCTTCTTCGCGCATATACACAATCTCAGAAAGCCAGTTGCTGAAATTGTACTTGATGTTGTATGTACCGAAGGCATCGAAAAACCAATCTTCAAGATATGCTCTATCCTCTTTAGCTCGCTCGCTGTCTTCTGCGGAATCCAAACGAGCAACCATTTGAGGAAACAGACGGAAGTAATCATCTCCGGCATACTCAGAAGACCTACGTGTACCCGTAATATGAGCGGGATAATCGTCCTCGATGTCTGCGAAATTTCCAGGCATACTATGATTGTTCATGTGAAGATATTTCTTCATGTCTCTATTTGATTCAAGAGCAAAATCCCGCGCAAGAGACTGGATATTCTTGCCGTACAAATCGGCAATGTATTCCTCTATATCCTCTGGGTTGTCGCAGTCTTCCAGACACTCACGATAAAGAGCTTCTATCGTTTTAGCGAAACTGAAAACACCGATGTAGTCGGCTACCTTCTCGACAACCTCGCCTTTGTTGTTCATAACAACTTCTACAATATTCTTTTCCATAATTCGTTGTTTTTAGGTTATACTTGCACTCTCCACAGGGGAGAGTCTTTAGGCTAATCAGAACCACCAAGGAATAAAACATGCTATGTTTTTTGCCTCCTTGTGGGCTATTCTTTTCGTCTTCTTGTCAACAGAGCCATCAAGACATTGCGACATAGCACGTTTGAATAATGCGCCCGTCACCCAATAAATAGGAATGTAATTATTAGGGCATTTTTCAAGGTCAATACAGCCTGAATGTAAAATCTCGCAAATACACTTGTCAAAAGTATCTTTGTCTTCAAATTTACGAAGAACTTCATGGCACTTGTCTAAAAAATCTTTTTCTGTCATAATTCTAAATGTTGGTTAATAGAAATCCCCACCCGTGATAGTGAGGATTGATTTAGGCTAACCGAACATGAGCGAGTCAATCATTTTGTAGAATGTGCCCTCGTCGGTGCTGTTGTAGAGATAGTGTACAAACTTGCGTCTGTCCTCCATTCTCAAGACTCTGTAATAATGCTTGAAGTCGGAGAAATTGCCGTTTATCCACGACTCGTGCATTATCTGCATCATTTCGTACTCGCCTGCCACCTCGTAGGACTTAGCCTGCTGCGCAAGCGTTCTGCTTCTCCTTTCGGATGCTCTTTTTGTTGCCATAATTCAGAAATTAATTTGGTTAAACATTGTTCTGTGCAGATAGGCTGCACAGATTTGTTGAGGCTCAATAGCCACGATACAGGATTCTCTTGACAAGCGCATACTCGTAACCTCCGTCCTGCCCTACGCAGTAGGTAAAGCTCGGCTTGTTATTACGCAGCTCAACCCACAGACGGGAAAGTATGCCACAGCTCTCGATTCTGCCGTACTTCATGTTGTGGAATACCTCGTCGTACTTTCTTTTCTGACAGCCCAGTGCTTGACAGAAGCCGTCAGACAGCTCACGCAGAGCGCTGTCGGTAAGCTCGAACGGACGCCGCTTATAATGCTTGTTGTCGTAGATTTGTCCGCTTAAAAAGTCGTTCATCGTGAATTGTCCTGCATCGGCAGCTCTAAGCAAGCCGGCGAGCGTCTTGTAAGTTCTTTTCTTCATAATCTTATTTTTGTTGGTTGGTAATGTAGGCGCACGGAATTTGTGCGCCCCGTTTAGGACTCTTCCACAGATAAAGGCTCACAATCTACACTTCCGACCATGTTGGCGTTGCCGTCAAGCCATGCTTTGTAAGCTATTTCTTTCGCTTCTTCCTCGTTGTCGGCTTGTACTTCCACAAAACCATAAGAGGTTTCTTTTAGGTTTACACAATATGTTTTCATAATTTTCAATTTGTTGGTTGTAGTTCCTGCGTGCAATCGTCACGCAGGATTTTAAGGCGTTAGCGACGGAAACGGCTCATATCCACGCCGTAAATCTTCGCAAGGCGCAGAATACCATTGGCGATGCGCTCAAACCATGTACGTACAAACTGCGAGGTTCTTGCGTCTGTTCTGCAATAACCCCACTCCGTGCCAACCTTGGCAATGTCATAGTTGGTAAAGGCTACGTTCACGGTAGAGCAAAGACCGGCAATCCATTCAGTCAGCAAATCAAGAGCGGACATTCTGCGTCTGTCATCTTTAAATTTCTCTACATAGAACGTGTCAAGCGCAAACTCAATGCGCTCCCTGTCGGACATAGACTCTACATCTGCATCATCGGAAGAGATGGAGTCAAGGATGTAAGCATACATTTTGCCGTTCACTTCGTAATCTCGTGGGTTCTTTTTCATAATCCTAAAATTTTAAATGGTTGATAAAATGAACCCGTGACAAAACGTAACGGGTTGTTTAGGCTCAATCGTGATAAGCAATGGCTACAATCTCAACCATAGCGTCGTGAAAATCATTCTCAGATTTCGGATCATTGTAGTCGGTCATACGTGCGTTGTGCATCTTGCGGGCTGCAATCTTTGCCTTGTTTATCTGATACATCAACGAACGTTCAAAATTCTTGTCGCAATTTCTGTCTCTTAGCATAATTCAATGATTTTATTGGTTAATGGCAGCGGAGTTGTATCTCCGCTGTTTAGGCTATCTGCCGAAGTATTTGCGCTCGAAATCTTCGTAACTCTCGCAGTTGAAGACAACCGCAACGCATTTCAAACCACGGACAATTAAACTCTGTTTGACTTCTTTTGTAAGTTGTTCGCCTGTGTACACCTCGAAAGGAGGGAACACGAAATAATTCTGTGTCATAATAATTCTGTTTGGTTAATGGCAGACGGCACGAATTATCGTACCGCCCGATTTTAGGCTCTACGGCTCAATGCGCGAAAATACAGCGTAGGTATGTCTGCCTGTCTCGCTTTTCTTCATAAGCTCCGCAAACTTCACTGCGTCCTCACGGGTTGCAAACTCACGCACGGCTCTCGGTGTAAAACTCGGGTAAAACTCAAGCACTACAAAATTTTTCTCTGTGTTCATAATTCTGTGATTTGGTTGGTTAATAGACCCCACAATCGTGGGGATTTTTAGGCTGCGGACTTCTCTTTTACGTACTTCGCAAGGCTCTCGAACGTTTCGTCGTTCTCCTCTGCATCGTAAAAATCGTAAAATCTGAAAGTCACGACGCAGAAATCCCTGCTATCGCCCTTCTTGTCGCTCGTGCTGCAAACATCTACATAAAAGCTGTAGCCGGAGGAGTAAAACTCAATGCACATGCCTACATGATTGTTAAAATACATATCACGCTGCATCTTCTGAACCTTAGGAAGAATTTTCTCTGCGAGTCTTCTCGCCTCTGTGAGTCTTTTTTCTGTCATAATTCTGTAATTTATTGGTTAATAGTCCGTGCGCATGATTGCGCACAGGGTTTTAGACAATGTAAGCCACGGTAAGAAATTTGCCGTCGTAACCAAGGAACTCAACGTGTGTGTAGATTTCCTGCATCTTCGCGAATACGCTCTCCATGAACAGAGAACCCTCGCACTTAATTCTTCGTGTTGCCATAATTCATTTGTTTTTATTAGTTATTTATCGTACTGCCTAATTTGCAGGCAGTTTTTTAGGCTGAATTTTTCAGAACACAAAATCCACATAAACAAGGCGTGAACCTTTGAATTCGCTCCAATAATTCACATTGTCGTACTTGTACGCCTCGAATTTTTTGGAACTTCTGTTGTACTCGTCACGCACCCAAACGGGAGCGGACTCCGAATTTGCCAAGCGGAAAAACTCACCACGCTTGACTCTGCGCATTTCTATCTGTCTCATAATTCTGTAAGGTTGATTTATCGTACTGCCCCATATCGCAGGGCAGCATTTAGGCTGAAAGTTTCCAAGCACAATTATCGTACTAATCACTCTCCACGTTACAGCCGAGCAGGAATTTTTCCAAGCGCAGCGTACTGCGGTACAGCTCAACGCTGAACCAACGACCATTTTTCGTACTCGTCCAAAGATACCACACAAACAGAGCGTAGAAAATTCCAAGCACATTTCCAATTATCGTACCGCTTACAAGCAACACGCACGGGAGCAGCTGAATAATTCCAAGCACAATTATCGTACTTGAATAGATAATCTGTCTTTTCTTCATAATCATAGAATTTTATTGGTTAATAGTTGGCAGCCTGTCGGCTACCATTTTAGGCTAATCGCTCACGTTGAAGAACAACAGCTCCGTGTCCTCGAATATATCAAGGCACAAATCAGGCTTGAGCCAACGGAAATAATAGAGCGTATCGCCACGCTTCTTGTACACGCCTATCCAAACGCCTGCGGGCAGCGTGCGGTTTTCGTTCGTTCCGTAAAACTCCTTTGTGTCTACGGACTCAAAGTGCACATGAATAAGCCACTGAGTGTTATCTAATCCCTCACGATTGATTGCGTCGAATACTTTGAATGTCTTTAATGTCATAATCATAAATTTATTGGTTATTGTTCCCTACAATCGTAGGGAGATTTTAAGGCGTTAGTCACTCCATCCACGTTCCGCCGTGAAACGTCAGGTTGTGTCCGTTCCACGTTCCGCGCCAGCGTCCGTCTTTCAATTCTGTTACGTCTACTTCTGCGTACCGCGTTGAGCCGTCGCAAAGAATAATCATTTCTTTCTCGTTCATAATCCTAAAATTTGTTGGTTTGTAGTAGAGCAGCCGCAAAGGCTGCCCTATTTGCCTATAGGAAGTACGGACACGTTTTTTTATTGTCTTCATTCTCTCATGTTTACTCCGTACACCTTCGCTTCAAATAACCGACACGTTCACACGCTGAATTATAATCTGCTGCGAGCCTTATAATTTCCGTTGCCTCGCTACCGTCCTCGTTCATATATTTGCAGGGTATCATTGCAATACGCTGGGCTTTTACGGGTACATACCCACACTGCGCAGAAAGTTTTCTGTTGACTGCGTTTTCCTCTCATATAGATGTCTAAGGGAGTCTCACACGGATTATTTTCTGCATTATCCGTGAACATTTGTTTCCAACCACGTCGGAGTGCTGAACTCCGTAGCACGTTAGGGATCACGTCCCTGTGTGCCAATGTTATAGAATATGAATTATGAATTATTAGGTTTGCGTGTCTTAGCATCGTTCTATCTTCACGGGACACCTGTCTTTCGTTGGTTGTAGAGACCACTGACATTCAAGCCAGAAAGCGGGTTTGTCGTGCCGTCTGTCAGGACGGAAAACCGATAACAATCAAATAAATTGTCGTTGACGATTGCTTTGCTAAGTGCAAAACTACAGCCCTTCACCAATGCGGAACTGCAACTGAGATTTTCAACGTGAAAACCAATAAAAACGCTCTCTCACCCGTCACGGAAAAATCCGTGCCCGCTACTTGAGACGTGCGGCGTGTCGGTTTAAGCGTTCCACTGTCGGCGGTGGAGCCTGTCGGCACGTAACCAAAGGGCAATAAAAAAACCTGTAGGCTGTAAGTCTACAGGTTTTTAAAACCTTTGTCCGGCGCTTGTTTACTTTGCAAGTACGGCGAATCTTGCCACCTCCTCCGGCGTTGCTTTGCCGCTCAATAGCTTTGCGCGGAGGGTTTCCACCTCATTGGCACGCTCCTCTTCCGCTTTGCGCTCCTTTGCCGCCTGTTCTATCTTTGCCCAGTCTAAAGCGGTATTTGAACGCTGCATTGCCATGAAAGCCGTATGCAAGTCGATAACGGGTTTCTTTTCTAACACCTTTTTACCGTCCTTTTCAGTCTGTGACGGAACGAAAGTAAAGCCGTTGGTTGCCTGTCTACCTAACCACAGGCGGCGAACAACCTTTGCCGCCTCACGTGCAAGTGGTTTGTCGGCTATCTCCTTATAATAGTAACGTGCGCCAATTTTAACCAGAGGGCGGAACGTTACAACCTCAACGAGTTTGCCATCGATACGGCAAACATCATTCTCACACACTGACAAGTAACGGCGGCGGAACTTGCGCAACTCTGCAAACGTGTATTTTACTACATAGTCAGCATACACGCCGACCATAGCAGCGGCGGCGGCGGTCTCCGCACGTGCAATAAGTTTACACATCTCGCTGCGATTGTCGCCGTAAGTCTCGCCCTCAAGTTGTTTTGCAAGTCGTTCACGTTCGGCGGCGTCAAATCTCGCCGTCTTTTCCTTTGTATTCTCTTTCTTGGCGTCCAATACGCTGTTGTCAAAAATTTTTCCCATGATGTATAATTTTAAAGGGTTATAATATTGTGCTCCTGTTCTCTTTTCGTGCCGTGGGCGTGGAGCATTTCGCACACGTGGCACAAAGTACCCACCGCCGTGGGTAACTTGTAAGGTTTGCACCTTTACAGGTGCAAAGGTAACGAAAAAAATTGAAAGTTACAACCCCCTATTTTAGGGCAATTTCAACCGCATAACTAACTGAAAAACAAATAGTTAGATATTTTAACACTTGCAAAATAGTGTTCTAAAATACCTATATTTGTTCTATTTTACGCCAATTTCAGCCGTTTTCATTTGTAATAATTCCAAACGACAAAAAGTGGTTATAAATTGTAAGTAAAACAGGGCTGAAATGTTAATTTGTAATTATTACAGGGAAAAGTGTTAAATTATTAACATTTGTTAGTTGATTTAAATCAAGCCTGTTTTATAACTAACTGGTTTTCAGTGCATTATTCTGTTTTAAAAACAGGCAAATATTGTTTGCAAATATTATCATATCTGATTATCAATGAGTTACAGGCTTCAAATCGAAAGCGTTAAATTAACAAAGTTTATACTATTGTCAGTTTTCGGGATTTTGTATAAATATGCGTTTTAAGAATTAATATGTCGGCGTAAACACTTGATATTCAAGCGGTTACAACTTTTTATAATCTAAAACAAGGTAAAACTGGAATTTTATGATTAACACTTATTAACGTTATATTATTGCATATAATATAAAGAAAACAGGGCGCACCCCCTGAGAATTGGCTATTTGTCGCTATAGTCACCTCTTTTAAAAATTTTTTCTTCCGATTTTTGGCTTTGTGTAAACTTATGTTCCCGTTTGTTAAAAACTGTAAACTTGTATATTTATGTATATTCAGTTTTATTAACTTCCTGGCGGTCGAAACCGGGAAGTGGAACGTCTGTCTGTCGCCGAATAGCTATGTATATTTATTATACACTCGATGTAGGATAAAAATGCACCAAAAACCTCGTATTTACGGGAGTTTGTGTATGATTGTAGAACTTATTTTGTACCTTCGTTTCAGAGGCATGTGAGGATAGGGGTTGAGAACCTTATCATACACTACCTACACAAACCCCGTGTTTATCGGGGATTTGGCTGCATTTGGAACCTACATTAATCGTTCATTTTCGGTTAATCGGAATTGACCGTCTCTACAGTCTGGTTTTATCAGATGCAAAAGTAGCAAAATTAATTGTAAAAGTATGGGAAACGGAATGGAAAACCTCATGGAAAGACTTGAAAAAGAGTTGGAGGAGGAAAAGATGGCGAGGATTAAGCGTCGCAGATGGCGCAGGCGTTTCATGTTGTTGATGGTATTCGGAGTGATAATGTTTTCTATTTCTGCCGTAACGGCTGCATTCACCAAGTCATTGGTAGCTGGATTTATGGTACTGGGTCTTGTATGTATGCTCTCATATCCGCTTTATCAATTATATAACGAATGTGAATTATAAAGTCGGGAATTACAGAGGATAGCATGTTTAGTATGCCGATAAAAGAAGTTATAGGTTATTTTAAAATAATGGTTTAAATGAAGAAAAAAAATAAAAATAGACGAATACTCTACGGGTATCACAATTTGCGCGAGTTATCGGAAAGAGCTTTGCGAAATCTTGATGGAGCGATGGACAATGCCCATGATGTAGCCGTGATGCGCTATGTCTTGTTGCAGTTCACTAATTGGTTCAAGACTGACTTCAAGAAACTGCCACTATTCGAGAGCGACCCGTTTGTTGACGACTGGTGTAACGGTATGGCGAGGAATATATACCGTTATATGTCAGACATTACAAAGAAACAAGAAGGTAAAAACAAGAACGAGATATGAAACAGGAGTTATTGGATGATTTGCAGCGTCTGCTGAAATGCCCAAAGCCAAAGGCAGAGTGCGCTGATAGAGCTTTGTTGGATGGCGCGTTGAGCGGATGGAAGGATGAGGCGTACGACCTGAAAAGAGAATTGAACAACGGCGATCCGACTGATGCTAAGTGGCTGGAGCGTCCGATAAAAGTGGAAATGCAGCCTCGCGGTACGGAAAGGCTTCACCTCGATAACTTTGGGCAGTACGCTCAGAAATACTACAACGCGGCCATCACGTTCCGCCGCCTCATGTACACGCTCATTTACTATCATGCGCAGTCTAACCCCACAAACAAAGACAGAAACGCCTACGAGCTTGCGCTGCGCGAGATGGAGGAGATATGGGTGCCGTTCAAAGAAAGGAGTAGCAAAGGATAGTAATTCGAGGATGATAAAGATAATAAACAGACTTGCCGACAGCGGATTTGCCAAGGTTGGATTTCGTGAGGTTACTCCTTGCGAACTATGGAATAAGGTTGTAGATAATCATATCGTTGAAGTTTACGGCTTAGATAATAATTCTGACAACCGCGAAATGTTAATGGATTTTTTACAAAGGAAGGAGTAGCAACAATGATTAACAGAGAGGACATTAAGGAGGGCTTGAAGTTTAGGATGCCCAATAACAAAATCGAGCGTAAGCATCAAGTAGCGAGCTTTCGTGGTGCCACGGATATGTGTGAGTTTATCCAGTATCTGACAACGCTGAAAACTCCGCGCGGAGACAAAAATTATGTAACGCTCCAAGTACCGCTTTTCGAGGTGTGCGGCGGTCCGAAACCGATAATCTCCGCCGATAAGAAAGACCCGCATTGCTCATGGGTCGGCGAGTACATCAAGGTTCGCAGCGATGCGATCTGGAAGAAACCGTTCTACATATCCCTGAGCGACGTGATGCAACACGGATTAGTTGACAATAAAACCCTAAAGGACGTGTTGCGTAATGAGCGTGAGGGTAAGTCCACGCGGTTAATCCCAAAGAAGTGTGTAGCGTTCCGTGACATTACCAACGACATGTACGACACCTTCAAGGCGAAGAATCGCGACTACGGCAATAGCTTCTCGGAATTGTTTGCGGAGTGCGGTATGACATACGCCTACGGGCACCTGTCCGAGAAGCTAAAGCGCGTGAAGTCTCTGATGTCTGACGAGGCGAAGGTGAAGGACGAGAGTATGAGAGACTCATTGCTTGACCTTGCGAACTATGCGATACTTACAATCATGGAACTTGACAAAACAAGTATGCCGAAAAATGCTCCGGCTGAGGAGAAGTACGACTGGTATGGGTCGCCTGCGAATATCGAACGGATATTACAAAGAGAGTTCAACAATGAAATGCAGAAAAATGACTAAGGACTGGAACGGAAACGGCAAGAGCACCTTCATAACAATCGGTGCGAGCAATCACACGGACAAGGAGCGTGAGGAGCACGATTTCTACGCTACGAGCCCTGTTGCGATTGACAGACTTGTCCGCAACTTCGAGCTGCCGAAGAAGATTTGGGAGTGCGCTTGTGGTACTGGATGCTTGTCAGAGCGTCTTATTGAGTTCGGGCACGATGTCGTGAGCACCGACCTTATAGACCGGGGTTACGGCGATGTGCAGGATTTCTTTAAAGCGGATACGATGCCCGACAGCTGCAAGTGCATACTGACCAACCCACCCTACAAGTACGCATCGGAGTTCGTGCTGCACTCGCTTGGCTTGCTTCCTAACGGAGGCTTGTGTGTGATGTTTCTCAAGACAACATTCCTGGAGGGTCAGAAACGCTACGAGAGGCTCTATAAAAACACGCCGCCTAAGTATGTACTGCAATTCTCAAAGAGAGTGCTGTGCGCAAAGAACGGCAAGTTCGCTACGATGCGCAATGGGGGGGGTAGTGCAGTCAGCTACGCATGGTTTGTATGGCAGAAAGGTTACAACGGAGAAACAACCGTAAAATGGATATGAGCAAAAACAGATACCACAACAAAGCACCCTACTCCACCCTGCATCCCGACGCAAGGCACTGGACTCGCAAGGGGAACTCGTGGAAGCAGAAGGTTGGCTACGATACCGAGGATGAGGCATGGGAGTTTCTAAAGACACACCCGAAGCTCATTGAGCTGGGAATGACCGTCTACAAGTGTGATGTCTGCAATATGTACCACTGCGGACACAAGTATAACAATAAATAATTGAGAATGAAGAAGAAAGGATATTACGAATATACACCGCAGATTTACCCAAGGAAACTTTGGGTGATGTACAATACATCGGAAGAAGAAATAGACAAATGCTTTACTAACATGAAAGGCGAGCCTCTTGTTCACAACGGCGAGCCTATGAGCGAAGGAAACTACGGAGGTATGGTTTATGACGAATGTATGAGTAAGGCAGGGAAATACTTCGGCAATCTCGTTGTCTTTCCAAAGAAGAGCGATATGACTATGAAAAATATCTGCCATGAGGCATATCATATTCTATCGTCTATCAACGATGCGTGCGATTTGGAAAGGATGTATAACGGCAGAAATGAGCACCAGGCATATCTTATGGGTTGGATATGTAATTGCATCAACAACGCTCGTTTGGGAGTCGGTGATTTTATAGAAATTAAAGACAAGGAGGAATAGCTTATGGATAAAAATGAGAAATTAAAACTTGGCGACATTTACCTTGCGCCCATAGAGTTTTTTCTAAATAATTCCGTCGGAAAGCTAAAGCAGCAAATAGAAAGTTATGCGGAAGTCAGAGAGGACGAAATGGTTATATGCTCGGTTATTGAGGATATGGATTCTGTTTTCCCACACAAATCGGAATATACAATAGCAGTTAAGCAAAAAAGGTTTGCACCTCCAATTAGGGCTTATGTAAATAAGGACTGTGACTTTGAGTGTTTTAAGCAACTTTCGGAAGCAGAAATGAAAGTTTACGGTGTGCTTTTGTATTATTTTGGGGTTTAATTGCAGAAGGATATAGCTTATGAAACCGATTATAGTAATTGTCATTCCTTTGGGAGTGTGCATTGATAGAGAAATCACAGAACCTTATGGTTACGATTTATTCTATGGAGACAAAAATATCGAAGCTCAGTGGAAGAAACTTGAAGAACTTCGAGAAACGGGTGGCGTTATTATAGTTCAACCAAGCTGCAATAGCGCAATTCGCGAGTTGTTGGATCCTTGCATTGGTGATGATGGTTTTATTAAGGATTGTGGATTGCATACGGTTCACACAAAAGAACATGGCAATTTCTATTTTCTCCTTTTTCATAACCCACAAAGTATTATGGCCGACAGAGCCTTTCGTATGATGAATAACAAAAATAAATAGCTTATGATTACATATATCCCATACATCCCAATAGCACTACCGCAAACTCATTACGGAGGCGGAACAGTTATTCCTCTATATGTGTTGCTTGCCGTATATATTGCGATTCTTGTGTATACAATAATAGAATTTTTAAAAGATTAAATGACTTATGATAGAGAAGTCAAGGATAAAAAAGGGGTTGATATTCTGGGACAACTGCGAGGCTGTTGTGCAATTTCCAGATAGTAAAATCCGTATAGAGATTCATGCACGTTTGATGGAAATAGACAAGATTGCGAAAAACAATATTGCTACATGCTCTGTTTACGACAATAAGGCGTTTGGTTTTCAAACTGCTGTAACTCTTGATTACATTGAGAAATATGGAACAGAAATTACGCTTGACGATAATGACCGGCAGGAGATGGTAGATTTGCACAATGCAGTCTGTTTCGAACGCTTCAATGAGCACGACTGGTCTGCAACCCCCCCCGACAGCCTAAAAGTGCGTGTGAATAACTTTCTTAGTCGTGATTTCTACCAAAAATACAACTTAAAGGAAGGTGGCTTATGATTAAGAAAGGAGATGAACGCAAGGAGTATTATAAGTGCAAGGACTGCGCGATGTTCGCAGACGAGGATGCAGACAGCGCACCCTACTGCCTCGCCAAAGACCTCTACACGTTCGTAATGGGCGAAGATGAGGCTTGCGAGGAGTTTGTAAAGTGGAACGGTAAGAAATAATAAACAAAAACAAAATGGAAAGAGAGAAGATAATAATAGAACTTTGTGGCGGCAGGATGCCTGAAAAGGCGCACGATGCCGATGCAGCGTATGATGTGTTCACAAAGGAAGACGTAAAAGTGCTCGACTGGGATCGCTACGCAATACCGCTCGGCTTCAAAATACAACTGCCCAAACACCTTGCAGCAGTTATACAACCAAGAAGCGGAATGTCTGCAAAAGGTATGCCCTCCAAAAAGATGTGGAATGGCGAAATCTTTAAAGAAAAGCGAATTGATGCCGATGTTGAACTTGGCTTGATAGATAGCGGCTATACCGGCGAGGTGAAAGCAATCGTGAAAACCTTGGGTATAGGTGCTTTTACGTCAGGAGACATTTTTATCCCTGCCGGCACAAAGATTGCACAGATGCGCATTGTGGAGATACCAAGCACGGAACTTGTGAGTGGTGTCATCAAAAAAGAAGAAAATGATGACAAGAAGCGTGGCGACAACGGTTTTAATTCATCGGGAGTAAAATAACATGGCAAACAAGACATACATCGGCATAGACCCTGGCTCAAAGGGTTTCATAGCAGTAATGCACCCTGACGGCACGCGCGAGTATTGCTCCTTACAGGATTGCGACTATCACGACATTGCGATATTTCTGAAAAACATCAAGACGGTGTGCGAGGAAAATTGCGTGTGCTGTATGGAGGAGATACACGCCATCTTCGGTTCGTCGGCAAAGTCCACATTCTCGTTCGGAGAAACGTTCGGAGTACTGCAAGGTCTGTTGATTGCGCTTGAGATACCCTATCATCTTGTACCTCCGAAGACTTGGCAGAAGGAGATTTGGATAAGTCACGATAAGGTTATCAAGAGTTACTGCGGAAAGAAAAGCACGGACAACAAGGCGACATCCATCAACGCCGCAAGACGATTGTTTCCGACCGAAGATTTTAGACGTACAAGCAAGTGCAAGAACGTAGACGATAACAAGTGCGATGCAACGCTGATATGCGAATACGGGCGAAGGAAATGCCTTTAGAGAGGATAAAAACATTGTTTAACTAAATAAGTATAGATATGGATTTTGGAAAGAAGTTATATTGCGGCAATTTTGTGGTTACAAAGAAGTCGCGCAGTCTAAGTAAGCAGGAGTTGAAGGAACTCCGCGACAAGGAAGGTATCCGTGAGGATGTCCGCAAACATCTGACACGAGGCTCGCTTCCGTACATTTGCGTCGAAACGGTCGGCGGCGGATGGAAGGTGGAGTTTGGCATCGGCACGACGATGTTCGAAGCAATCGACGCGCTCGGCATGGTTCGTGACGAGAAGGGCGATTGGCGCACTCACGGAACGGAAGGCAAGAACGCAGAGGCTATCTTTACCGGCATGTTCGTTGATACTACCGTCGTCGGTGATGCGGAGTACCAGACGGCAAAGATGAAAGCCATGAGCGAGTATATCGAACGAAACACAAAGCATGACGATAAATAAATATGGCGGACAGAAAGACAGAGAAACTTTCGGCTAAGATGAAGTCGCAGGCGGTCGGCTTGGGTCTGTGCCAGCAATGGACTGACGAATGGGCCGACGGCACGTCGAAAGACGAGCTTGTCGAGAAGTTTGTCAGAGGCATTGACTTCTGCATAGAACACAACTTTCCGTCGTGCGAAGTGATACGGAAGGAGTTCGGAGATGTCATTCACGACCACGGCGTGTACGTGGACGAGAACGTGCTTGCGGACGACAAGCCGACGGTGATATTAAACGGAGAGTGCGTCGCAGGACTGACCTACTCCGGCAAGAGCTGCGGCGACATATATGTAAGGCATGACTGCGAGGCGACTGTATTTGTAAACGGCCTTGCGAGAGCGTTTATCAACATGTACGACAATGCGGAGGTGGAAGTGTATTGCGAAGAGGGTGCAAAGGCTTTCGTCTATCTGCACGGCGGCAGGGTCAGAAAGACGCGAGGTGATGTCACAATTAGAGAAAAACACAAGGAGAAGGAAGAATGAAAAGAAGTAGTGGCGAGGCGATAGATTCGCTGTACGGGCAGTTGAAGGCGTTGAGTGCAGACGCGAAGTACGGCTTCGGTATGTACAGAACCGACTGGGGCAAGGTAAACAGCGAGAGCTGGAACAGGCTCCTGGTGGGCTTTTGCAAGAGTATCAGGGAACTTGCCAAGGACTGCCCTGTAAAATATTTTGCAGGAGCGTTCTATACGTTCAACGGAAAGATATACGAGGTGGTTGAGCCGATTGTTGTGGAACAGGCTTACCAGTTGCTTATGGAGGACTTGTTCATAGCACCCGTGCTCGGTCGTTCCACAATCAGAAAGGAGGCGTTCATCGACACAATCAAGAACTACAACGTGCTTGTTCCGCAGTTCGACGTTGTGGCTTTCGCCAACGGTGTTGTTGACTTCGGTCTTGCGCGTGTGGCTCCTACGGCGATGCCATTCTCTCCGCATTATCATGTGACTTACTATCATCCGTACAACTTTGATCCGAAAGCGAAGTGTAAGAAATGGGAGAGATTCCTGCTTGATGTGCTGCCCGACAAGGACTCGCGTGACATCTTGCAGATGTTCATGGGACTCGGCTTGGTGCAGCGCGGTGACGCATACAACCCGTATGAGGGAAAGATGTCCGACAAGATAGAACTGTGCCTTATGCTTATCGGTAGTGGAGCAAACGGAAAGAGTGTGATATTCGAGGTTATGTGCGCCCTGTTCGGCAAAGACCGCATATCAAAAATGGACTATGCGGAACTTACCGCTGACGGTGACGAGGGCATGAGAGGGCGCTACCCTATCCGTAACGCCATCTTCAACTGGTCTTCCGACTCCGACCCGAAGAAGTTCGGACGCAAGAATACAGGTATGTTTAAGCGTCTTGTAAGCGGCGAACCTGTACCGTACAGAAAACTTGGCGAAAACGTACTGGAGTCAAAGAGCCTTCCATACCTCATCTTCAATCTCAACGAGCTTCCGTTCCCCGAGGATGTTACCCTCGGCTTTATCCGACGCTTGCAGTACGTCAGCTTTGACGTTACCATCCCGAAAGAGAAGCAGAACCCTCGTCTTGCTGCGGAGATTATCAAGGAGGAGCTTTCAGGTGTGTTCAACTGGGTTCTTAAAGGCGAGCGTATGTTGAGAGAGCGCAAGTTCCAGTTCCCGTCTGCGGAAGGTTCGCGCAAGCAGCTTATCCTTTCATATCTCGGCACGCAGCCCGTGCTGGCATGGCTCAAGGCGTATGAGATACGCTGTGACAAGGGAACGAAGGGCGAGATACCAGTTTGGATAAACGCCAAGACGCTGTATGACAGCTTCAGACAGTTCTGTGAGGATAACAATCTTGAGGAAAAGGAGATACCGTCACAGCAGAAGTTTGGCAGAGTGATGTGGAACTCCTGCAAGTTCTACAAGAAGCGCACGCCAAGCGGAGTTATCTACGAGACATACGGCATCACGGAAGCAGACCTTGCGGAGCACTTCCTCATATCCAACATGAAGAGCGCGGAAGAGACGCAGGAATACAGCTTTATCAAGGACGACCTGCCTGCAAAGAAAGAAGAGTAAACAGAGATAGTTATGGAAGAGTGTATCATTAAAATCATCGAAGATAAGTATGCTCTCGAAATGGGCCTGCGTATCATCATGGAGACGGCAGAAAGAAAGGCACTTCCAGAAGAGGTTTTTCTGCCGACCTTCAATGACAGTTTAATTGAAGAAACGTTTGTGGCAACGCTTGAAAAGGTTGCCGGCAAGAAGTTCAAGTAGAAACAGAAATAGCCTTGCAGCAAAGAAATTACTGCGAGGCTATTTCTGTATTTATTTATCTTTTTTATTTTTATAAAGAAGGCAATTTTTACACGAAGTTGGATAGTTGACTGGTAAATGGAAGTGAATCGTATTGTTCTCCACATCTATCTCATCCTGCTTGATTTTGTTATAGTCCGCCTCAAGCGACACAATCTTCAGCCAGTCAGGAGAGCCTTTCTTGGCTTTCTTTTCAGCAGCAACCAGCTTGCGCAGAATGGATTCCTTTGAAGTTTCCTTTGCAAGTTCCTCCGCGGTTATCTCGTCGTTCCTGGGCGAGTTTGTGCCCTGTACATCCGCGATGCGCGCCTGAACGGAGTCGAGTGCTTCGAGCTTCTCAATCTCGCGGAGCAGTTCAGCTTTGGCCCAGTTTAGGCCCTGGCCTTGGAAAGCCACATTCCAAGCGTCGCCTTTACCCCAACCTGCCGCACGCAGGTCGGCATATATAAGATATGAAATATCCGCCATGTTGTACTGCTTTTTCAACTTGTACATATAGGCTGATAATGTGTATTCTGACATAATTACTCCTCCTCTTTTTTGTAAACAAATTTAACATAGCAAAAGCACCGGTAGTGCAGCGGTGGAAACGGGTCTCCGAAGTGGTGCAGATACGTCGTCTCATCATCGCAGTGCGCGCACGGATACGAACTTCCTCGAAAGATATAGTAGCCTATCGCCCCATGTTCCTTGCCGTACTGCTGTTCAGCTCTACCCCATGCGACGGCGACCATTTGTCGCGCGTTGCGGACGATGTTCTGGTACGCCGAATGGAATACGCCCTTGCCGTATGAAGGCGTGGCGATGTTTATATCCTCCTTTCTTGCCTTCGTGATTACGGATGTGGTGTACGGGTCCTTATATCCAGTACGTATTGCGGACATGAGCTGCGAGTCGGTGTATTTCATCAATACGCCGGCCTTGCACATACGCACCATGTCCTCCGCAAAGTTTTTCAGATAACTGGTGGTTCGCTCCATTGATGTCTTGCCGAACACCTTTGACACAAGAAAGGCTTCCGTGCTCTCCGTGCCGATATTCAATATCGAGCACGCGGTCTTGGCGCAGACGGCGATGTCGCTTTCTATTCCGTCAGCAACGCCTAACGCAATGCGTTGCGAGGCCGCAATAAACCCGTTCTCGTTTGTCAGTGTCGCTCCCCTCCTGTATTTGGAAGCGAGCGACACTATCTCACGGGCAACCTTAAACAGTCGCTTCTGTACGCGCGACTCGCAGGCTATCTGCGCTTTCGTTCTGTTAAGTGCGTATTCTCGTGACTCCATAAATTACTTTCTTAGGGTTTTCTTCCAGTTGTTACGGCCCGGATAGTTTCCGGCATCATCCCAATCTCTCCCGCTTTTATTCGGTCTGCCTTTCTTTCCGCGGCCCGTATTGATGTCGTCGCCAGACTGCTTGGTGTTAATCTTCGCAAGCGCTTCCTCCTGCTCGATGTTGTTCTCAACCTGTGCCTCCTGGCGTTGGATGTCGATGAGCAAGTCCTGCTGGTCTTCCTCTTTCTGCTCGCGCATGATACGAGTAAACTCGTCGTTCTTCGAGAACTTGGAATTGCGCTCAGAAGCAGTCTGCTTCGAGAGGAATTTGTTCTGAACCGCAGTGGCCAGGTTAGTGATAAGCTCAGTGTCGTTCTGATGGATATAGCTCTCAATCCACGCATTGACCGGCAGTGCGACCATTGAGGCCATACAGTTGTTCTCCGTTCCGATGCCAAACTTAGTTATACGCACCAACTGGTCGAGGAACGGCTGCAATCTCTGTGCGTCGTTCATGGCAGCTTCGAGGGCTGGAGAATACAGCAGCTTGATTGCAACGCCCGGCAGGTCTCCCGATTTGAGTTCGGGCGGCTTCACGGTAAACGAAAGCTCGTAGATGAGGTCATAAGACTTGTTGAGCTGTGTAGCGAAGGCGTTTGACGCGTCCGTGCCGTTGAGGAACTCCGCCTTGCCGTCCGTGTCGGTAATCATAATCGTCTTAGCAGCGCCGTTGGTATCGCCCTTTATCTCTATCTCATCCCCCTCACCGGTAAGCGTGAGTATCGGGAAGGCGTACGCCTTGTTGTTCTCGCAGAGATACGAGAACGCCTCCTCGTAATCCTCAATATTGCGCTGTACGGCAGACCAGCAAGGGCCGTCCTCGTTGCGGGCGTATGCTACAGGTATGAACGGGAAGCCGTGTCGTTTCGCTTCGACGCAGGCATATTCGGACACACCGAAGATAGACGCGACCTTTCTAAAGGCATTTCTCGCAGTGCCTCCCGACAGGTCTTTCTTGAAGCGGTAGAACTTTTCCTTGTCCCATGCTTCAACCCACTCGATGCGCTCCTCTCCTTCCTCGTCATAGTCCACATACTTGCGTGCAAACGCAATCAGTTCGCCGGTAAGTGGGTCGTATCTCGGAAACAGTGTATCGCCACGGTCGAACGAGAGTGTTCTCGTTCCGAATTTGCCGTCGCTGTCGAAATAGCCTACAATGGCACAGTCTGCAACCTTCATGTATGCGGATACCGCCTCGAAGAAGCGTATCTCCATATCGTGCATGAGCCAGCCCTTCCTGTATTTCGTGAGCAGCTCTTGTAGTTTCTCTTCGCCACCTTCTTCGGTTCCCTCCGCAAGCTCGAACTGAATATCGTTGCCAGTCACATGAAGAACGTGCTTAGTCCAAATCACCTGCTGGAAAGCGAACGCAGTACGCTGTATCTTCTGCACGCACCAAAGTCCAGTCTCGGGGTTTTTCTTCCAGATGTCGGGATATTGCTGCGGGTCGCAAATCCTGTGCCCTGACGGATAGAACTCGCGCAAGAAGTCCTGCTGTGTTTTGATGTTGCGGTACAGCACATCCGCAGGCATACAAGGGTCTTCATTCTCGGAAAACTCACGGTCGATAATTCCGTGTTTCATATAACCCTTCGGGGTCACTTCGTAAAACGGCTTTCGGACGAGCAGCTCCCGCACGTCCTTTACATTGTTCAAAGCATCCATAGTCCTTTTATCTTTTTGTGTTTCTTTTTAGTTAAGCTGAAAATCATTATATATAGCCATGACTCGAAGAAGTCAGGCGAGTGTCCTACGTACCGTTTGGCCATCTTCTTAGGCAGCAGCTTGAAGCCCCTGTCGTCGCTGTTGTCATCGCGGCGCAGCATCTTTCTCTCCTTCTGTAAAATCTGACGCAGCGGCACCTTGTCAAATCCGTCTCCCGAATACTTGCGCTCAAGCAGCGATGGCTCTATTGAGATTTGCTTCTCCTTTATCATCTTGTAGAACAGGAAGGCGCATTGTGATTTAAGGTCTTTGTACAGGAATCTGATACCCTTTTCTTCCTGATGTGTCGTAGCAATAGGTGCTGCCTGGTTGTTGAACGGTACGGCATCGGCAAAGAAACCTTTGAAATACTGACCGATACCCTGCAAGTCGTAAGTGAAGTTGCACTCCTCCACTCCCCATTCACGCAGCTTCGCCTGCACCGCAGACACGAGCGTTTGAGAGTCGAGTCGCATTACTACAAGGTCTTTGCAGTGCCATCCCTCCCACAGCCACATCACAAAGTTGTCGCCGCCGGTGAAGGCAATGTCGGCGGATGCGCGCCGCACTCCATCTCCGACCTGTACGGCATTGTCGAATATTTCTTCGAGGTCTGCCATCTTTATCATGTCGTCGCCTGCGGACTTCCAGTTCCAGTTGGCTTCGAGGTCGCGCATACGCTGTTCCTCGTCCTGCTGCGCAAGGTTGGCGAGATATGAAACGTCGGTAGAGATGAGCTTGATGTTTTCCGACAAGTCGGCACGGATAAATGTAACAGACTTAATAAACACCTCATACTTTGTGTACCCCAATGGCTCGTAGCTATCCTTAAACTTTTCCCACAGTCTATCAATGATGCCCTTGCATTGCTCATACACTTCTTCGCGTGTGTCTCCCCAGTAGATAGTGTCCGGCGTATCTCCGTCCATGTAGCAATACCGAATAACGCCATCTCGCTCGGGGTCGATGTATCCATCTTCGTCAACCCACCAATCGATGTATTTGCGCACCCATGATTCTGGGTCGGGGTTACATGTTATCCAAAAGCGATTACGGATTTGCGCGGCGTTACGATTTACCTTTAAGAGAAGTTTGAATTTTTTATAGGGTATCTGCGTACCCTCGTCAACACATATATACGCATACTGACGGCCACGAAAACGCTCTTCAAAATCTTTTAATGCGCCCTCAAAGTAGGAAAACTTCAACCATCCACCATTGGCAAAGTTCCATGTCATGTCGTTCTGGGACTTGTTGTATGTGCCGAACTGCGAGAAGAGCTTATAGGAATCGGAAATTAGGGACTGAAGGTCGTCTTTCTCCTTTCGTAGTATCGTTGCATGGAACTCAGGGTTCTTGATGTCTTTCAACACCTCCATGAGAGAACTAAAACTCTTACTACCTCCTCGCGAGCCTCCGACTATCTTAATATCAGCATCAATGGCAAGCATACGCTCCTGTCCGCCACGTTGAGCGATAATCTTCAACCTGTCGGGATGCTTCTTGTCTTTATCTCTTAGTGATTGAATGTACTCTTGAGTGTAAATAGGCTCTCCGTTATCCAATTTCAACCCTGAAAAACAACTTTTCTGCATATATATACAAAATATTTATGCAAATATATCGAAAATATTTGGTTATTTGTATATTTATTCATATTTTTGCGAAAGAAAAACGTATATTTATACATTAATGGTAGAAGAACTACCGAAAACCAACACAAAAACTTTTATATATGACAGTAGAAGAACTGCTTTCATTGGTGAACAAGGAGGTTGATACCACCAAGTTCAAAGCGCTTAGCCAGAAAACCATTAACGAAGAACTTAATGACGTACTGGATGAAATTGGTGACGACGAGGCTGCGAACGCCAAGATAGTCACCAAGGTGGCAAACCGACTCAAGCGCATGGACGGCAATCTGCACAAGAATGTCTCTGACGAGATTAAGAAAAGCAGAGAGGAAGCCGAACGCAAGAAGAAGGAAGAGGAGGAGCGCAACGGCAAGAAGGAAGAGGAAGGCAAGCCTGACGACAAGTACGACAAGCTGCTCGCGAAGCTCGAAGCTCTTGAAAAGGCAAATGAGGAGCGCGACAAGAAGGCATCAAGAGCCGCTACAATCGAAGCGGTCAGAAAGGGCTTGAAGGACAAGTTTGACAAGGCAAAGCTCGAACTTAACGATTTCTTTCTTGACACTGCAATCTCCAAACTTGAAATTCCCGACCATGATGCCGATGTAATCGACCTGGTTTCAAAGGCAGAGGGTATTTACACTACCGACTTCAAGCGTGCTACAGGCAACACTGCTATACCGCACAAGGGCAGCGGCTCTTCTTCTGGCGGCGGCAAGACAATCCGTGACGACGAGTGGGATGACATCATCGAACCGAAAGAAAAGTAAACATTTTAATTTTTAAGGTAAAAAGTTATGGATAACAACAAGGATTACTACGGACAGATGATGGCGCAGGGTGCAGTCAATGCTACCGGCGCTGTAATCTTGCAGTCAGAAATGACTATCGGTGGTCAGCGTCATGTGTTTGTTGACCTGCCTGGTGCCGTTAAGGAAGCGTTCCGTCGCCCTCCGATTGGCGGTGTCCTGAAAAACCCGTTCCCTGGCCCAGCCAAGATTTATGCCGGCGACCTCATCGAGCACAGCCTCGGCTTTGCGGACAACAGCGGCGGCACAATCAAGGTGCTCAAGAGTTATGAGGTGGCTAAAGCTACCACCGCTGCTATGGATACAGCCATCTACATCACACGCGACGGCTATCATCACATTCCGTTTGTGGGTGACAATCTCATGGTTGGCCCGAAGGACTTCAAGACAAAGGGTAAGGGTGTGCTCGTTACTGCGGTTGAAAATGACGTGCAGGACGGCAAGGATGTTTGGAAGGTTACACTCGCAGAAACTCTCGGCTCCCTTACCGTCGGTACGGTTCTCGTGGAGGCGGAAAAGGCAGGCGCAACTGTTTCTGCTATGGTTACAAACCCGAACTGCTTCGCTCCATGCGACGTTGACATGCCGTTCCATACACTTGCCGGCAGTGACAAGTTCTATGCTCCGCGCTACCTCAACGACTTCTGTCTGCTCGGCACTGACGTGGTTATGTGGAAGTCACGCATGAGTCCGATCCCACCGGCTGTAGAGGCAATGAACAAGAGCCGCTACGCAGAGTGGTGGTACGCAGAGAACTAATCGGAAAAACACACAACACAAAAACGAAAAGATATGCCAAAGTTTGATTTTAACAATTCCCGAAAGGCGCGTTTTTTCAGCGACCCCGAGAATACAAGATACTTGCAGAAGTTTATCGACAAGAAGGACATCTTCCATGTAAACTACGGTTGGTATCTCACGCAGGGTACTATCGCGCCCGACCTCACGCCTACCAACCATAAGGGCGTGGCTACATTCTCAGTGGAGGCATCCGCTTTGCACGCTGCAACGCTCGCTAACCTCCGTGCTCCGCTCGCAGGTTCGTTCCAGAAGGACAAGGGTGCATTGGCAGTTTATTCTGCCACTATTCCCGACTTCATTACCGACGGCTTCAAAGAAACCGCAGAGGAGCGCAACTACCGCGAGAAGCAGTTTGAGGAGTTTGGTAACGACCGCGACCTCGTAAAGCAGTGGCGCAATGACACCCAGGAGCTGATGGACTCTCTCGACATGACCATGAACTACATGGTGGCAAAGCTGGCTACAACCGGCGAGCTTGACTATACAGGCATCGCCCGTGGTATCCAGATTCCGCTTCACAAGGTGCCGATTCCGAAGGAGAATTTCAGAAAGTGCGGCAAGCTTGAATGGGCTAACGCTGACTGCAACATCCTCGAACAGATGCGCAAGATTGAGAGCGAGTGGCGCAAGGAGTTCGGTCAGAACCGCCTTGCCCTCGTATGGCAGATGACCTACGACACCTTCTACAACACCTTCCTTGGTAACAAGCAGATTAAGGAGCTGTACATCAACTGGTGTAAGGCCCACTATGTTGCTTATGTTGAGGACTATGGCGTGAACACAGAGATGTTCCTCAAGGCGTTCGCCGACATCCAGGGTATCTCACGCATCGAGATTATCGACGAGGAGGAGCGCAACCTCAAGTTCGACGGCTCGGTTGTCAAGGTTAAGGGCTGGGATGACAACATCGTTGTTCTCCGTCCTGCCGGTAATGCTTTCGAGTACGAGCGCAAGCAGGTTGCTGACAAGCCGATGTTCGAGAAGTACGGAAACAATATCGTTCAGAAGGTGTTCGCGCAGACGAACAATGGTCTCGGCCTGCTCTGCAACTCTACAATCGCCAACGGCGACTACATGGAGTGGCATACAGACCTCATGTTTGCCGCAGTACCGGCGATGCTCGACTTCCCGTACCGTTGGATTATCGACATCACCAAGAAGGGCGAAGGCGTAGCTGCCTAAACATAAAAGCTATCCGTCCTCCTGTGGCTGCAATCGGCTGCACTTGGACGGATAGCGTAAACAATCTCTGAATTTAACGACAGAATAGGCATTATGGATAAAGGCAATAAAATTCACACACTGGAGGACGCACTGTTCAGCAAGGTACGTTTCAGCATACCCGAGGACACGGTGCGTACAATCCTCATTGAAAGAGCGCTGGACGGAAACATGGCGTATGTAGACGCCAATCCCGCCGATGTTCGCCTTGCCTATGCAGACATTCTAAAATGGCTTGTTCTCGGCCCGAGCAAGATGAACAACACTTCCGACTCTGATAACGGATGGAGCCATACGGAAGGTGGTTTTGAAATATCCGAGCGTGACCGTGCGGAACTCAAGGCGGAAGCCAACGCAATCTATGCGAAGCTTGAGCCAAGTTCGATGTTAAAGAAGAAGTCGTCGTTCAGAATAACCTCTCATGGCGTGAAGCGTGCCGACATTTCGGCGTTCGGATGCCCGCTTCCTCACATTATAAAATAAGGATGTATGAGAAAGGCAAATATCAGGAACCCGAGATACCCTCACACGATAAAAATCGTTAGGGTGCTTGTCGGCAAGGCGGACGAGAACGACCCGTTCGCGGATGACGACGCAAAGGTCGGCGAGGATACGGAGATTGTAATCTACGAAGGCGAGGGCCGCAGCTATACAGATACGACTACCGAGGGCGGCAAGAATGTTGACGAGAACAAGAGGAAGGCATCAATTCCTGTCAGATATGACGAATGGGATGCCGGCAGATGTCCTCTTGATGGCGACATGATTTACGCAACGGTCGGCAACAACACCGAGGTCGGAATGGTGAAGGACTGCGAGCCTGACAATAATAGAACTGTTGTTTATTGGGACTTTACAAGGGTTTAGCGTATGGCGGTTTTAAAATCAGTTCACGGCAAATATTCCGACCAGCTCTTTTTCCGTCTTTTCAGAAATGTGAAAGAGTACACAAAAGAGATGATGCTCGAAAACATGGAGAAGATGGCCACAGAGGTGTTGAGGACAGCTTATGCTGAAAGAGATTTCATTTCTGTTACAGGAAACCTCATAAACTCGTTTGCAGTCGGTATCTACTACAGGGGCGAACTTGTTAGGGTTGTTGGTGCTGCGGACATGGGGATAGAAAAGCCAGTAAGAGTATCTCTCAGTCCCGGAGAAAAATTGTCTGTAACACGATGGTGGGATGATGTACCAGTCTTCCCGACCAAGAGTGGAGAACCTGGCAAGTACATAGGCAATATCGGTCCAGGACATGTTGATGGAAGACAAGCCGCTATTCAGAAATTGAAGTCGATGAAACCGTGGAAAAGGGACACATACTCTCTAATTGTCGTTGCGCCAATGGTTTACGCAGACTATGTGCAAGACAAGATGGGGCACGATGTCTTGACCAGTGTACGTGACGCCATGCCGCAGATTGAAAAAATTTGCTATATATGATAAGCATAAAGACACTATACTACGATGTTGGCAATGCCGTAAAAGGCATTTGCGACAAGGTTTATCCAAGAAACCGCCCGAAGTCTGTCTGCGACAGGCCCGACAGCTATATCGTTGTGTCTTTCCCGTCGAGCATCTACAACAATGAGATGAACGACGACGGCAGTTTCAACGACTATACAACTACCGCGCAGATAGAGATATATGTCCGTGACAAGACATCCGCCAGGAACCCCAATACGTTAAACGTATCTGCGGTATCTGAAAAAGTCGGTGCGGTAATGACAAAGTTTCCAATCTCAACAGACAACATCATCGTGACCAAGCCTCGCGTCACTCTGCAAACAGATGACGGCGACGGTTTCTCGGTAACGATAGTGCAAGGTTTGTTAAGAACCAAATAACACAAAATAAGGTTTAACTAAAAAAGTATTAAATTATGGCAATGAAGAAAATTCTTGAGCTCAAAGACCGATTTGTAGGCCCTAAGAGCATCTTGTATTCAAAGGGTATGATTGACCTGTCAAAGCCAACAATCGAGTTTACTCCAGAATTGGAGCTTCCCGTGGAGGTTGACTCACTGAAGGCGACAATGGAAGACCCGACCGTCAACCACTACAAGGTAATAGGTCTTGGCGGCGATTGGGCGACTACCGCAGAACTTGGAGACTTTAACGTAGAGATGGTTGTGCCTTCCAAGGCAAAAGATTTGCTCTCTGCAATGTTTGGCGAGGATGCTGTTGGCGACATCACCAAGTTTACTATCAAAGGTTCTGGTGATGCAGCTCTTGATGTTACAACAGGTTATACTGGCACCGCATTGGAAACAAAGAAGTTTAAGATGACCGGCACAATCTGTATCGTTGACGAAACAAAGGACAACTTGATGGTTATCACAAACCTTTCGCTCTATGCAACTATGCAGTGGAATGAAACTGGAACCAAACCTGTCGCATTTAAGTTTAGTGGTTCTGTTGAAGGCGCTGGTTTGAAGAGCGTTGCTTGGCTTACAAAGGCGGCAGTATCTGCTTAAAGCAAAAAGCGGCGTAACGCAATCGAATATGAAGCGGAAAGCGGCGGACTTATCAAGGGTCGCGGTTTTCCGCTTTTGTTTTTACAAGACTTAACATCAAGAAAACAACATGGAAGAAAAGAAGATGGAACAGCCCAGTGACGAGTTACAGAAAGCTCTTGACAGCGTATTGGAGGCGGAACCCGAAGCGGTTGTGTTCATGGGTAAAAAGCGCAAAATCGGTTGGCTTAAACGAGGTGCGATAAGAAAATTCTCGCACGTCACGACAAGAGAGGAAGACGAGTGGAAGCGTGGCGTAAAGTTGTGTGCCATCGTTCTTCTTAATAACTTTTGGAAGCTGCGCTTCTTCTACTGGGCTTACTGGCGTTGGTTGTACTATATCAAGGACTTGGATGCCATCGAAGTCTTGAGAGTTGTTGACGCAGCTAAAAAAAAAGTTCCGTCGGTAGTGTGCTCGCTGACTACCATATTAGCGATAGGGATGACGGATCTGGCGATGACGATGACGAAGAGAGAAGTGAAAGCTACCCGAGCAGGACAAGCTGGGGAGCAGCCTTCTCGTTAGCCGAAAAGTTCCCGTTCCTCTTTGCCACGCGCTACGGCATCAAGGCATACGACTACTGGTGGGGCTACACTTCGGCACAGATAGACCTCATGGTTGCAGACCAACCCATTATTGTGTATAAGAAAGACAAGAAGCGCAACTCGGACGGCAGTGTCAAGCACACCGCAAAGGAGATGGACGACCTTTGGGATAACTGGGTAAAGAAGAAGGAGAAGGAGGGCAGTCTTGTCGGCAAGAAGATTAGCCTCTCCGATTATTTAAACAACAAAATCTAAACGATAAATATTTCAGGATATGGCAAGCGGAAATTTAGGCGATTTGTGGTTCCAGCTCGGAATAAAGGATAATTCCCACAAGGCTCTGAATAGCATGTTGAAAGACGTTCAGAGACTTGAGGGCATGATTAATTCGTTAAATCTTAGCATTAATAAAGAGCAAGACCCAAAGAAGAAGAAGGAAATGAAAGAACAGTTGTCGAACGCCCTCAACTATCTCCATCTTCTTCAGAAGGTCAATATCGAACTCAACAAAATTAGCGGCATCAAGAATGTCAATGCTGGCATTAATACCGGCGAACTTGACCGTGCAAAGAAAGCTCTTATGGACTTCCGTAATGAGCTTATAAACTTGCAAGCAGGAAAGACGGCGGGCGGTGTTGATAACGCATTTATGTCTGCCTATAACGCAAAGTTCAGAAACCTAATCACTGACGTAAGACAAATAGAAAAGGCTTTTGACAAGGAGAATACGCTGTCCGCATCAAAGAATAACGCTGCAAGACTAAACAGGGAGCTTGAAACGACAAAAAACAAACTTGCTGAAATTCAAAGCCTGCAATCAAGGGGTATACGTAATAGAATAGACACCACAGCGCTACTCTCTGGCGGAAATACGCTACGCGGTGTCAAGCGAAGAATGGAAACCATGCTTGCTGACGATAATCTCTTGGCTAACGGTGCGAAAGTCAAGTCCCTACTGTCTGATATAGCCTTCGCATACACGAAAGCTACTGGCAAGGTTCAGGAATACAAGAGAACCGCAAGCGAGACAGCTTCCGTTGACTCGGCCTTTAGTAAGCAGAAATTGGCTGTTGAGCAGATAAACACTATTCTCGGCAATATCGACAAACTAAAGGGTAAGAGTCTTGAAATTGGCACGGATACTTCAAAACTTACGGCGGTACGCGGCGAGATAGAACGAATAAAGACTACTATTGAGAGCTTCTCGGGCAAGCAGTTGCTAAACAAAGGATTCGGCGATACTCTTAACGAGCTTCAACTTTGGAAAGAAAGAGTGAATAGGACTCTGAAAGACCAAAGCGGTGCCAATCAGAGCGCGAAAGCAACCGACCGCAACCTCGAAACAATGGAGGCGAGATACAGACGCTTGCAGGAGCTTATAAGCGAGGTGAACAGAAAAATACGCGAACTCAACGACTCTGCCAGACAAGGCTTTAAGGTCGGTGCTGACACATCAAGAGCGGAGAGTGCCATTTCGCGACTGACGGAAATGCGCGACAAGTTCAACAATGCCGACATTGGCAGCAAGAACGCGGTGGCGGAACTGGTTTCGGAGTACAAGATACTCAAAAACGAAATCGGCAACGCCAAGTCGGAGCAGGACAAGCTGAACAATGCCATTACGAGAGCTAACAAAAAGCAGGACAGGAAGAACGAAAGACAGGAAGCACGCGACAACAAGCAGAGATTGTCTGAAATAAAGGCGACGGAGGCTCGTTACGACTCGCTTGGCAATAAGGTAAGGGCGCTCAGACGTGAGTTTAGCCGCGGCATATCGTTGGGAGCCGACGTGAGCAAAGCGGAGGCTGAGATACATCGTCTTATCGACATTATGCGCTATCTTAGACAGATGCGCACTTGGCTTGTAGATGGCCAGAATGTAGTTGGTCGTATAGGAAGTATCGGTGCAGGTCACGACACAACGCTGGCGGGACGAGTGCTGCAAGACCAGAAAGCAACGAACGTAGCGGCACAGGAGGCTATAAACAAAGGCATACGCAGGGGTATCGACTTGGAGCGTGAGCGCCAGCAGGAGATAGCGAAGTCAGCGGCAAAGGTGCGTAGCGACTTGGCGGCAGCTCTTGCGGGCGCAAATGCAGAGGCGAGCAAGATGCACGGCACGCTGAATGACATAAAGTCTCTCTTTTTGCAGGGCGGTATTGTGTACGGTGCGCAGTCGCTTTTCAACGCTATTGTGCAGACGGGCGGCGAGATTGTACAGCAGCATATAGCTTTGCGCTCCATTTTGGGTGATGTCACAAAAGCGGATGAGCTTTTTGCGCAGACGCAGGAGCTTGCATTGCGTTCTCCGTTCAAGTTCGGCGAGTTGAATCGAGATGTCAAGCAGCTCGCAGCTTTCGGAGTGGAAGCCGATTCTTTGTATGACACAACCAAGCGACTTGCGGATATTGCATCAGGTCTTGGAGTCAGCTTCGAGCGATTGGGCTTGGCATACGGCCAGGTAAAGGCGCGTTCATGGCTTGATGGTAAGGAGTTGCGTCAGTTTGCATACGCAGGCTTGCCTCTGTTGCAGAAGATAACTGAATTGTACAACTCTGAGGGTAAGAACAACAAGACCAACTACAAGCAGAGCGATGTCAAGGAGATGATTTCCAAGCGTCAGGTCAGCTTCGAGGATGTTCAGAAGGTATTGTGGAAGATGACAGACGAGGGAGGTCAGTTCTACAATATGCAGCTGGTGCTGAGTGAAACGCTTCTGGGTCAGTGGAACAAGTTGAAGGACGCATGGGAAATCATGCTCAGTAGGTTCGCGGAAGGCAAAAACGTCATCGGCGGCACCTTTATGTTCGCGATAAAAGGCGCTACGGATTTGCTTCTGACGATAGACAAGTTAAGCCCTGCCCTATTGACATTTGCGAGCGTATTCCTGTCAAAGAAGCTGTTTGGTCTTGCTTCTTCGCGCTTGGGTATCGGTTCAATCGACAGGAATTTGAACGACCAGGCCAAGATACAGCTCCGCAATTACGCCATAGAACAGCAGCAGCTCGTTCTCGAAAGAAAGATAACGCAGGAAATAGCGACGCAGAACGTTCAGAAAAGAGCCTATTGGCTCGCCGATGTGCAGACGCAACAGGCGGTAATGGGCAGACTTGCACTGGAGGGTAAGTTGTCTATATTGCAGATGCAAAAAGCCGTTAGGGAAGGTCTTATCACAAAAGAGTTAATTGACCAGCTTGTCATTATGGGTCAGATAACCGCAAGACAGGGAGAGATAATTCTAAAAGGCGGTACAATGGCTGCTGTAATGAATATGACCGGCTCGAAGCTGAAAGGCATGTTGAGCTTTGTGGGCGGCTGGGTCGGACTGACATTTATGGCTGTCACGCAGGTTATATCGAGCATCTACAACGAGTTCAGCGCGATAAAGGAGAAGGCGGAGAGCTTGCAGGCTCCAGATTCTGACTGGATGAAGGACTACTATGATGCCCTGGGCGCAAAGAAGGGCACAACGGACACGGAGCTGAAAAAGCAAATTGACAGCATGAAGCAGTTGCTTATAAAGAGCGACGCCTACACGAAGACTATTGATGAACAGATTAAAAAGGCGAAAGACCTCAATGAGCAGTATGACATCCTTCGAAAGGGTGTCGAGAACGCGAAGAACGTAGCGTCGGGCGATGCTGGCATGATTGCAGACGCAATAGGTTCTACGGGTGGCTGGAAATCGGGAAATCCGTTCAACGACACCATTGAGGAGAACTTGAAGGACTTGCAGCACTCCACCGATGCGTACCAGCTGAAATTGTCGGCGTTTGACGAAGTGACAAAATCAAAGATGGATAGCGTTGCAAGCGCCATCCTTGGCGCCGCTGGAGCAGGCAAGACGCTTGAGGACAAGATACGCATACTGGCAGATGAGGGCGGACAGAAATGGGCGGTATTCCAGGCCAATATGGTGAAGTGGAATAAAAATATTGGCTTTTCTATAAAGGTTCTTGGCAACAAGGCGAATGATGTCACGTCGGACATCAACGAGATTGCCAATGATGACGTTCCGAAGATACTCAATACGATAAAGAAACACCTCGGTCTGTACGGCAATGACTTCAAAAATTGGTGTAACCGCAATCCTGAACGGTTCCGAAACATGCTTCTGCAAATAATGAATGAAGCTACATGGCTTGTGCCGCAAATCAAGAAAAAGCTCGAAGAACTTACGGGCTTCGAATTTAAGCCGAGCGGCAATAAAAACTCGGTGACTGGAAAAACCGTTATGCAGGAGCGTGTCTTTGAAAATCTGAGAGGCAATCAGAAGGCTTACGACCTCATATCAAGCTATATCGCAGAAGGATCATGGTACAAGACCAAGAACAACGCCCAGTCAGCTTTGCAAGACCTTTATAATGAAATGAAGTCACGTCAGAAAGGTGGAGCCTCAAAGGCGAGCATCGCGGAAGCCAAGAAGGACTACGAAACATTGCACAAGGCGGTTCTGCAAGGCTTCGGGTACAATTTTATCCCCGAGGACAAGAAATCCAATAAGGTTCCGAAGAACAAGGGCGACAAGAAGGATAAGGAGCTTGATGAGCTGAAAAGACAGCTTGAGGACTTCAAGGCCGCGAGACAGGCTTACCAGAAGTTGAGGAAAGAGGCCGGCATGAGCCGTGCGAAGGCAAAGAACGAGGTGTTCGGTCTGTACAAGGATTTGGACTGGAAGAAGATTGACCTCGACAACTATTCTGGTAGTATCGCCCGACTGAAAGACGGTTTTAACTTCGACAAGACGACCGACAGAAAGAAGTTCAGAACACAGCTCGACAAGGAGAACTTCGAGTGGCGCTTCTCCGAGGAACTGAAACCCGAATGGGAACGAGTTGCTTCAAACTTCAAGGAGGCCCTGGAGAAAGGCGTGAAGCAGGCGAACTTGCAGAAGGAACTGTACGAGAAGACAGGCAGTCTGGACTTCGCTAAGCTTGCCTTTCAGGACGGCGCGGTATGGGATGAGCAGACAAGAAAGATGGCGGAGGACTTCAAGAAGAACTTCGGCCACGATGTCAACCTCGGAATGACCGAAGCCGATGCAAAGGTTCTGTACAAGGACACACCTCTCGCTCTTGAGGCTTGGCAGAAGATAACGACCTTGGTAAAGGATAATTATGTCAAGAGCTTGCAGCAGGCTGCGGACATCATCGCACAGACAGCAAGCACGCAGGAGAAGATAGCCGCCATCTACGCCAAGTATGAAACGCCTATTGCACAAGCGGAAGAAGCGGGAAACTATGGTCTTGCTTCTCGTTACACGCGCCAACGGGACAAGGAAGTGAACTCTGCTAAGACGGAAGCCTTCAACAAGAGCAGCGACTACATCACGTTCTTCGGAGCGGTGTCGCAGCTCGGCATGGACAGGGCATCCGAAATAGCTTCACAGATACGCGAGAACATCAACCAGGCACTTGCTGACGGAACCATTGACGCTCGCGAGTACGGCAAGCAGATACAGCAGCTTGACGAGCAGTTGAATAAACTCTCAAGCGGCAAGAAAAACTTCTTCAATGCAGGTTTGAGCGGCGTTGCAGAACAGCGCGTTCAGAACGCCAACGAGGAAATCACCGCGGGCGCAGCATTGAAGCAGGAGGGTGAAAGACTTGCGCAGGAGGCTACGACAAGACTGTTGGACGCGCTGAAAAACAGTGATTGGGACGGCGTTGCGAAAGCTACTGCGGGAGTGCAGGAAGGCAAGAAGAAGGCAAAAGAGGGAGAGAATAAGATTAAGGAAGGGCAGGAGGAAGCGAAGGCTGCGAACAAGTTCAAGAAAGCCATGTCTACGGTAAGCGTAGCGGCTGACAAAATAAACGCCAATATTCAAGGTGTTGTAGCTGCGTTCAACGACATTAAGGACACGGCAAGCGCACTCGGCGTAGATACTGAGAGTAACGCATGGCAGGACGCAACGGCGTTCTTTGACTCTCTCAACGGCATTTCCAATTCTATCTCTTCCATCGCGACAAGCGCTATGTCGGGCAATGTCGGCGGCGTCATTCAGGGTGTAGTCGGCATCTTTACCTCTCCGTTCAAGGCTTTCGCTGCGGCGCATGACGCAAAGCAGGAACGCCAGATAAAGCTCGCCGAACGCAACATCACAGAACTTGAGCGCTTGCGCAACGATGTAAAGACGGCAATAGAGAACACTCTCGGCGGTGTTTATTCGTACAAGATGGATAAGGACACGAAGGCGACACTCAAGAAAGTAACGGACAACTACGAGAAGGGTCAGAAACTCCAGAAGTCAGGCGTGCTTATCGGCTACAACGGCCCGTACACAAGTGACACCTACAACGCAGCCAAGAAGTCGCTTGCCGAACCCGACAACGCTTTCCTTGCGGAGCAAGCATCCCTCATGGCGCAGAAGGACGAAATGCAACGACAGCTCAACGCCGAGCAGGGCAAGAAGAAGAAGGACAAGGACAAGATTGCCGACTACAAGCAGGAAATCAAGGAGATGGAAACGACCATCAAACAGCTTGCAACCGACTTCCTCAAGGACATCTACGGCGTAGACATGAAGTCGTGGGCGAGCCAATTAACCGACGCAGTTGTAAGCGCATGGTCAAAAGGCGAGGACGCTATTGATGCCTACAAGAAGAAGGCAAAAGAAATGGTAAAAGACCTTACCAAAAACATCGTCTCTCAGAAGGTAATGGAGGTTGCGCTGCAAGGGCCGCTTGACAATCTGACGGAAATAATCAAGCAGAAAGGAAAGCTTGAACCAGAAGATGTCGTTAAGGTTGCGGATGACCTGTATAATGGCACCAACAATGCAGCCGAGAACATCACGGCAATCCTCGAACGCTTGAAGAACATGGGACTCGACTTGTCGGAAAATGGCGATGGAAGTGTGACCAACGGCATCAAGAATATCACTGAGGAAACTGCGGATATTCTCGCAAGTTACGTCAATGCCATCCGTCTTGACGTGAGTGTTAATCGTGCGCAGGTCAAGGACATCGGAGAACTATTGAAGATGCGTCTTCCCGAAATGGGTCAGATACAGAAAGCGCAGCTCGGGCGGCTCACGCAGATTGTCATGCTCGCGGAAGCTCGTAACGAGAAGCTCGATCGGATGATGGATTGGATGAACGCGGTGTCTACAAGTGGCAGAAAAAAGCTCTATATCAGCTGATAAAGTGGATATTTATTGTTAAAATCGCGGATAGTTATATATTAATTTGTATAATTATCCGCTTTTTATTATTTTTGGAGAAAATTAGGTATATTTATGCAACACTACAATGTCTTCATACAAAAAGAGCAGACTGGAGCGGCGGTAAAAGAGACCGTAGCTGACTTCAACGTGTGGTGCGCCTCCATACCGTTCGACATCGGCATGGAGGTCAAGGAGCCTGTAGTAAAGGACTGGAAAGACGAGGATGGAGAAGACTCATATCTCGGCGACAGCCTTAAATTCTCGGCATACGACATGACCGTGAAATGGTGCTGCAAGGGCGAGAAGTTCTCGGCTAACGCAGTAATAAGAAAGTTTCTGAACTACCTGAGCGGACGCGACGGTAGCGGCATGAAAATGAAGATGTACTGCGACTGGACTAAGGTAGGAAGAAGACACATCCGTCTCAAGAAGGTGTCCGACGACGCAGACCTGCACCGCGACGACGAGGGAGATGTGGTAACGTTCTCTACAGTGTTGAGAGTTGAAGACCCCGTAACGGAAGTGACATTAAGCAAATAGAGATATGGAATGGAAACTTTATCATAAGGACGGCACGCCACTGCGTGACGCCAACGGCAAGGAAATTTCCGTTCATTCGCTGACATACGACGGCGAGTGGATGGGAGAGTGTTCCGTATCCGTATCAATAGAGAACGAGGCCCCCATTGACTTCTCAATCGGCGATTATCTGATTTACAGAAACGAGCGCTTCGAGCTGAACTACGACCCTGGCAAAGCAAAGCAGGGCCGAAAGAACGCTCTCGGCAACTCGTTTAAGTATTCAGGCATAAAGCTGAACTCCCTGTCCGACGAGCTGGCAAGAGCGGAGTTTCTTGATGTTGTGCTGAACGACGAGGCGCAGCTGCACTACACCGCCCTACCCGACTTTGTTTTCTACATCGGTTCACTTGACGATTTGCTTGACAGGTTGCAAGCTAACATGAACGAGCAGTTCGGAGACAAAGCATGGAAGTTCTATTCGCGCAACTGGAAGAGAAGCCAGACACGAGGCTGCGAGGCTGCAAGATGGGAAGAGATATATGGTGGCGATACAACCAAAGAGGACACTGGTGTTGCAGACACCGAGATAGACTCAACTTCAATCAGTGTACAGAATCAGACCGTATGGGAAGGACTTGCGTTGGTAAACTCCCAGTTCGACGTAAACTTCATAACACGAAACAGAGAGGTATTCGTTGACACATCGGGCTTGCTTATGCAGAACACGTTCAAGTACGGCGCAGCATTTGGACTTGTCGAGATTAACCAGGACGCAGAAAGCGACCAGAAGATTGTCACGAGAATGAGGGCTTACGGTTCGGAGAAAAACCTACCCAGCAGATACTACGCAACATTGAATATGGAGGTGTGGGCCGACTTCGCGGATACGATACAGCTTCTCGATCATACCGCATGGTATGCAGCGGACATCAAACTTGGCGGTCTTAATGTTGAAAAAGCGTCGGCGTATTTCACCAACCATATCTCCGACGGACAAGGCTCCTCGCGATACTCCGTAAGTCTGCATGACGGCGGCGTTGTCGTCAAGGCCACGGTAACGGTTCTTCGTGCGCCGTATTTCGAGGACCATATCGAAGTGCGCGTTGCGGGCGGCACGAACGAGGAAAACTCGGTAGCCGACGCAAGAAAATACTACGAGGCGGTAAAGTCAACAAAGATGATTCATTTTGTCAGCGGAGTGAACAAGGAGGCTTTCCCCGACAACAGGAAAGACTACGCTACCGACCATCTGCCCAACAACATGGCGTGCTCACGCTTAATGCTGCCAGGCTTTCCGCAGATGTCGTTGCAGGACTGGTGGAACAGCCACCCTGACAAGCACGCGTCGCTTAATCCGACCGGCGCGGAGCTGCGCTTCTCGACAAGAACCGACCGCCCGTGGGTGGAGTCAGCTATGGCTGACACTATCGGCGTGCGTCCTGGTAGTGTATTCTTCGATACGGAAGACATAAAAGAAAAGAAGGAAGAAATATTTCCGACAATCAAGGAGATGGAGGTGGACGGCGTGCGCATTGACGAAATCGCGGTTGGCACGAATGTAGAGGACAACGGCGTGTTCAAGGATGGGCAGGATGCTCCTTCATGCAAGGTCGAGCTTAACGAAAAGGTAAACTTCGACATCAACGCATTAAAGCAGAGCGACTTCTCCATTACCATGACGGACGGAATGTGTGCCGGCAGAAAGTTCAAGGTGTCGGGAAGCGTAAAAGAGAACGGTCGCTGGATGCTCACGTTGCAGCGAGTGAAAGACATCGGTCTGTATTTCCCGTACAAGGACTTTCAGATTAGCAAGGGCGATCATTTTGTATTGTCGGGAATTGAACTGCCTGTACAGTACGTCGAAGCGGCTTCCGAAAAGCTGCTGCGCTACGCTATTGCATGGCTTATAGAGAACGACCATACAAGACACACCTACGCACCGAAGATTTATGACATCTTTATGGCCCGTCAGCATGACGAGGCAATGGCCGACACCTCGGGGGCAGTAAAGAGCATACATGACACAATCAAGGAGGGTGACATTATGCCGTTCAAGGATGAAGACCTCGGACTTGACGCGGAAATAATCATCGACAGGCTGACAATCAAAGAGAATGATGGAAAGATACCATCGTATGAGGTAAGCCTGCGTGAAGACAAGGAGGCAGGCACGCTGCAAAAGATGCAGGAACAGATAACCGCGCTCGGCAGAGGTAGCGGTGGCGGCACTACGCCTACACAGGTTAAGGAATATATCGCGAGTGAAGGCTCGAAGTTGTTTCTCTCAAAGACAAAACAGGATGTCGCGCAGAAACTTATCCGCTTTTGGGAAGGTATTGCTTTTGGCGAGCAGTCTGACAGCAATGTCCTCGGCATCTCCTCCGACGGCATCGCCACCCTCAAAGAGGTCGTGTCGGCGGCGTTCCGTTCGGGTGTGCTTGGCTCTGGCTTCAAACTTGGTGATTACAACGGAGGTGGTGATAGCTACTTGGAGGTAGACCGTCTGCTTGTGCGCAAGGCTGCGGAGTTCGTAAAGCTCGTAATTAGAGAGCTACAAAGTGTCGGCGGCGAGGTAGTCCTGTCGCCTGCGTCGATGAAGATTAGCAAGGTGGACTTCTTGAAAAAGGGAACGCTGCTGCCCGAATACGGACCGACACCCTTGCGATACGACGTTTACCGCTGTTCGTTCCTGACTAAGCGAGGCGACGAGGAGATAACGAACCCGTTTGCCGTCAACGACCTTGTGCGCTGTCAGACCTTCAACATCAAGGAGGGTACGACGGCGAACGCGAAAAACAGATACTACTGGCGCAGGGTGACGGCGGTCGGCACGGACTACATCGACATCCTTGCTTTGTCGGGAGGCAACTACGGCGACTCGCAGCCAGAGGTGGGTGACGAGCTTGTTCAGATGGGCAATACAACCGATGTGGCACGCCAGTCGGTGCTGTACCTCTCGGCTTACGGCTCTGATTCTCCGTCTATTAAGCTGTACAAGGGCGTGAACGACTATACGCTCGACGGCAAGGAGATATTCGTGGTGTCACGCGATGAGATTTATGCGCTTGCGTCAATGTTCAAACTCAAAGTGAAGGACGGCGACACAACAAAGGAAATGACGCTTGCGGAGCTTGTGCTTAACGTGGACGGACTGACTTATACGGTAGCGGCGAACAAGCAGGAAGTGGACGGACAGATAGGCAAGATAAACACAACGCTATCGCAGAACGCAGAGAGTATCACTTCGCTTGCACAGAAGCAGACGAATACTGAGAATAAGGTATCGAAGATAGAGCAGACAACGGACAAAATCTCTCTACAGGTTGAAACGACCACGAACCTAAAGAACAGCATCGTAGGCTCTGCGCTGCGTCCGTGGGATGACATCACAAAGATAGCCGCGGCTCACTCGCAAAAGGTGGAGATAACAAGCGGTGGCGGCGTCGGCGGTTCAAACTACGCAACGTTCAGTGCGTCGGGCGCTACAGCGAACACATACACAGGTCTCTACTTCAAGGATGTGCGTGTGTCGGCTGGCAAGACGTACGTATTTAGCGTATGGGCGAAGCTCGTCAGTCTTTTTGATAACGGTGCCTATTACTCTATCAAGCGCTTTGACGGCGGTACGGAAGGTGCTGTTGTCAAGTCGGGCAATATCTATCTGAGTTTAGGTGGCTGGAAGCTCTTTACTGCGACGTTTACCGTGCCCGACGGCTGCACGAAGCTGTTGCTTGAACTTGCCGTGCGCAGAAATGGTGCTATCGACGTGTGCCGCCCGATGATAATGGAGGGCACGGAATACGGAGGCTGGAGTCTTTCGCCTTATGACAAGACGGAGGCAGGCAAACTGGAGTCGGGATTAAAGAGAGCAGGTATTGACCTTGAGGACGACACCATCACGGCGACGGCTAACAAGTTCATGGTCAAGAACAACAGCGGTGAAGTGACGGCGAGCGTAAACGAGAAGGGCGTGTTAGAGGTTGGCGCAGGTCTCTTCTCTGGACTGATACGCAAGAAGAAGACTATTATTACCCCCGACAAGTTGGACGGCTACACAGAAGAAAACTCGATTAATGGATATATCCGACTAAACTTTGTAAAGACTGGTAGCTTTGTTGAGCTTTCGGGCGACATCGGCAAAAAGACAGGAGGTAACTACCCGACAATAATTCTGCCATTTCACAATCCGAACGCAAGCAATGCCAGCCTTGGTGTGACAAGCGAAGAAGCGGCGACGTGTCTCGGACAGACATTCATTGTAAGAAATAATACAAGTCCGGCGATAACAATCAATATCATTGGTTACACGTCGCTCGTCGGAGGCAGCGATGCAAATCATCCCTACTGGCTTGAAAGCGGATGGATGGCAGTCCTTACCTGCGAATTTGTATATGTCTCGAACGCCAATACGTATGCTATTGTATGGAATGGATATAACGTACCATTTTCAGCTCCAATAGCGCACAGCAACGAAGGAGAAGAAGCGGTTGCGGACGAAGGAGGAGAATCTACAGCCGACGACCCGACAGCAACAGAAGAAGAACAACCAAAAGAATAAGATATGAAGAAAATAGTTAGAGGTAACGACTTTACCCTGCGCATACCAGTAAAGAAGATAGTCAACGGCGAGCAGGTGGCTTTTCCGCTACCGGCCTGCACGGACATCGTTGTGAACATCGTGAACCAGTATCGGCGTGTGGCTCTGAGCTACGCTATCGACACAGCGGAGGATAACATCATCAATGCGCGTGTGGAAGGCGATGCTGTAACAGTGGGCACATACGCTCTCGAAATTCGCGGCAAGATTTTCGGCAATGACTGGCGCAGCAAGGAGTATGAGCAGTTCAGCATCGTAGACAACAACGCTTCGGGCGACACGGCGTTCAACGGCGAGCTTATCGAGGGCGAGGACAGCGTGGAGATGAACACGGCGCTTGTTATCCTGCCTCCGTCGGCAGAACTGACGCAGCTCATAACCGACGCGAACACGGCGCTTGAAACGGCAAAGCAGACGGACGCAACGCTCAAAGCTAACGAGAGCGGACGCATGGAAGCGGAACAGCAGCGTGCGTCAGCAGAAGTCTCACGTGTGTCAGAGGAAGACAAGCGCAGCGAGAGTGAGAAGGCTCGCCATGCAGCAGAGGCTAAACGCGTGAGCAACGAGGATGCACGAAAGGCAGCAGAGGTGCAGCGCGCCAATGCTGAAGCTGGACGTGTGGAAGCGGAAAGGGTACGTACCGCAAACGAAACGGCCCGTGTCGCAGCGGAAAAGCAGAGAACAACAACCTTCACGGAACTTTCTGCAAACGTTGATGCCGCTGTCAGCAAGGCGAACAGCGCAGCAAGTGCAGCGAGCGCGGCTACCGACAAGGCAAATGCAGAGGAAGGCAAGCGCGCCGAAGCCGAAATACAGCGTGCAACAGCCGAAGCTGCACGCAAGCAGAACGAAAACACGCGACTGGAGGCTGAAACAGAGCGTGTACGACAGGAAACAGCGAGAGAAACTGCGGAGAAAACTCGTCAGAACGCAGAGGCGGAGCGAGAAAATGCTGATGCCGAGCGTGAGAAACGTGTGTCTGAAGCAATATCCAATGCGTCTTCTGCCGCCAAAACCGCCACTGACGCAGCAGCCGTGGCAACAGAGATAGCCAAGAAGGCTATGGATGTGACTACAGAAGCAGAGAGAGTGAACGCCGAGCTAAGGGGCAACGTGCTCGTAGTGACCGATAGAAATGGCGATGTCAGCACTCTTGACTTCGAGCAGTGGGACTTGGAGGAACGAGTGAATATTACCATTACGACATCTGTTGCTGGAGTAAGCGTGAAAGGCGTGGCGGTGAACGTCTTCCTTAATGGTTCTTCGGCATTTACAAAGTACACAACGGATGCAGACGGCAAGGTGTCGTTCGCAATCCCGAGAGGAACGATGTACAGAATAGCTTTTCAAGAGCTGAAAGGCTGCGACCCTCTTCCTTCTCTCGCTTATACCGCCGCTCTGAGAGTACGCGACATCAACGTGGAGTATAAGCCGATAAGCGACGAGAAAGCCTCTGTGATAGTGACGATAGACAAAGCGGAGGACGGCAAGGTAATCCCATTTGAGGGTGTGGCAGTAACCTGTGTCATTGATAACGGCGACACCATAACAACGGAAACAGACAGCGAAGGAAAGGTAACATTCCGTATCCCATACAACAAGAAGTACAAGATAACCGCTGCACAAAAAGATGGCTATTATGCTTTTCGTGGCGTATATGAGAAGAATAATGTGGCAGATGTGGCAGAACATAATCTTTACTTCCACTACTACCCTACCACGTCAGGAGTGTTTATTCTTGATGCTACGGGAGCACAATATACGGCTGTCGAATGGCAGGCGGCTGGCAAGACCGCAGAAGAAGCAGTTCTTATAAAACTCGTGACGCAGAACCTCGCTAATAGCAACAGCTGTTTCGGTTTCTCGCCCGCAGCCTTGCAAGCTGGCTATCCAAATAAGCAGTGGTGTACGCGGAATACGCAGTTCAACAACATTCCTCTTAACGGCAACAATGTAAAAGATGCGCTGTATTATGATGGCGCAAAACAGTCAAAACTTGTGCGCGAAGAAGCGGAAGAGCGAGGATTGTCTATACCTCTGTTCACTTACGCCTATGAGCAGACGGTGGTTTTGGCGGATGTTCAGCTGCATGGCTTTATTCTGACGATCGGACAGATGACGGAAGCGAATGTGAATAAAACTCTTGTGGACGAGGTGGTAACGATGCTGCATGGCGGTAATGCAAAATTATTCAGTGCGTTATTCTCTGAATGGAAATGGACATCAACGCAGCTCAATGCCACGAACGCTTGGAGCTTTAGTTCCAGTCCGTACGGCAGCAACCTCAAGTCGGTCAGCATCATGGCTCTGCCGGTCTTCGCTTGTTAATCTCTTTATCTCTTTCTCTCTCCGCTCACCGCCTGCGGTGAGCGGTCGTCAAGAAAAGAGAGCAGAATAAATATATAAAAACATATAAAATGGCATACACGGAGACTTTGTTTATCTACAAGGACACTTTTCTGCTCTGCAAGCTCCTGCTTCAGTACAGCAAGAATGTGAGTCGCATCATTTGCTCGCTTTGAAGTTCGGTGATATACTCGACGGAGAGCTGACAGACAGAGCTTACGCCTGTCGCAAAGGCAAGGGTACCGACTACGGTATTAATGATGTTTGGACGCAAATAGAACGGATAATCGGCGGCTACAAGCGTGAGGCGTGGATATTAAAGTGTGACCTACAGGGTTTCTTTATGAGCATTGATCGCATGTTGCTATACAGACTTCTCGAACGCACGATAAGAGAGAAGTATGACGGAGATGATATAGAATGGTGGCTGTGGCTGTGGAAATTAGTTGTGTTGCACGACCCGACGAAAAACTGCATCAAGGTGGGTGACTTAAATCTATGGAGTAGACTGCCGAAGAACAAATCGCTGTTCACATGTGGAGAGGGCAAAGGTCTGCCAATAGGCAACCTCCCAAGCCAACTGCTTGCAAACCTCTTGCTCGCCGACTTCGATCGAGAAATGATTAGCAAGCTTGGAAGAGGTGGCGGTTACGGCAGGTATGTGGACGATTTCGTTGCTATACATCCCGATAGACGTTTATTGTGTACCGTATTACAATGGGCGCGAGAATATCTACACACGGAGCTTGAATTGACATTGCATCCCCGAAAAATAAGCCTACAACGGGCAAGTTCTGGTGTGAGGTTTACTGGTACAATGATACGAAAAGGACGGTTGCTTCCAAACAAGAGAACCGTAGAACATCTTTATCATGCGGTGGGCGAGTTCGGTGTAAAAGAAAATCCGCAAAGCGAAGAGCTTGCAGGATGCGTTAATCGTATTAATAGCCTATTTGGTCTGCTTGTACATCGCAATACGTACAACATAAGACGCAAAGCATGGTGTATGATGCCACACAAGGATAGAGTCTATTGTGTCAATATGACAAAAATAAAAATTAACAATAAGTATAAATAAAGAATATGAAGAAAACGATTAGTTTTGTCCGCACGTTTATCCCTGCGGATTTGTTTAAAAAAGAATACGCGTTGGGAGGACTGACCATTTACCATCTCGATGAGCAGATAAATGCTGAGATGAACGCATACGAGTGTTGGGAGTGCTCTGTGCGTAGCAGCGAGCACACGCAAGACGATGTTATGGCTGCGTTTGCGGAGTTTAGGGCAAAGCTCGCAGCGTCAGAGCTTGCAACTGCGAAGGTGCAGAAGATAGCGGAGATAGATGCCTACGACACCTCTTCTGCTGTCAACGGCTTTTACCTGAACGGAGAGCGTGTGTGGCTGGACTTCGATCTTCGCGACCGTGTGTACCAGGGCAACGAGCGTTTGCAGCGTATCGGTCGCACGGACACTACGCTATGGCTGGGCAAGCAATGCTATAACTTGAGCATTGAGCAAGCACAGAATATCATAAGCCATATCGAGGCTTACGCTAAAGACTGCTACAATGTGACGGCGGCACACAAGAAGGCAGTGAGCGAGCTGGCGAGCATCGAGGAGGTTGAGAAGTACGACATCACGGCAGGCTATCCTGCACAGTTAAAGATGGAGGTGTAGCATGATGACATTAGCTATCATTATACTCCTCGCTCTTGCGCTGTATGTTTTCAGCTGCTGCGTGGCAAGACGAGTGCCTACGATGCTCTCGGAGGTATACTACCTCGCGGATAAAGACTGGCTCTTCCCTGCGCTCATGGCGACGCTCGGAGCGTCTTTCCTGCCGCTCATGCTCTCGAAGGGCGGCTTGGAGTGCATGGCGTTCCTTACCTGCGTGGGTATTATCTTTGTCGGCGCAGCTCCTGCTTACCTCGACGAGAGTCAGCGCACAATACACAAGTGCGGAGCTATCACGTCGGCAATAGCAAGCGTGGCATGGGCGTGCAGTATCAGCGTCCTGCCTACCGTTCTGTTTGCCATGCTTGCAGGCGTGCTCTGCATCTGGAAGCGTCGCTACTGGCTGTTCATCGTCGAGTGCTGCGCGATACTCAACATCGTAACAACATTATTTGTCTAAATCTAAAATAGTATGGAAATCAAGGTAAAACGAATAGCAAAGAAGGAGGCGTACACAATCGGCAAGATGTATGTCGACGGCGCATACGTCTGCGACACGCTCGAGGATAAGGACAGAGGACTAACCTCTAATATGTCGGTGGCGCAGATATGCGGAGTGAAGATTAAAGGCGAAACCGCCATACCTACTGGCAGATACCTCGTCGACATGAAGACCGTATCGCCACGCTTCGGAGGTCGGGCGCAGTATCAGTTCTGCAAGGGTAGACTACCAAGGTTGTGCAATACACCCGGCTACCAAGGCGTGCTGATACACTGCCTAACGCCCGATATGGAGGTATTAACGGAACTTGGATGGCAGAACTTGAAAGACTTTAAGGCATCGCCGGCAAGCCGATGTTACTCATACAATGTAGACAACGGGAAGATAGAGTTGGTAGACATTAACCGCTTTATCGAGCGCGACTATAATGGTAAGCTTTATTGCTGTGACGGACGAAGAGTTTGTTATTCTGTAACAGACGAACATAGAATGTATGTAGGAAAAAAGAAAAATAACAGCACACACGAATGGGGTTTCCGCATGGCTAAAGATTTGCCCAAAAATTCTGTAAAGTTTAAGGTCGCAGCAAAACATGATGGTGAGGCGTTGACGGCACAACAAAAGGCTTTTTATTACCTCATTATGGCAACACAAGCTGACGGATATATAGTAAACTGGAGTGCAGAGAGCTCGCAAGTTAGATTTCATTTTACAAAAGAGCGAAAAATAAAGCGAGTAGTAGAGCTGGTGGAGCAGGCAGGAGGAACTTGTAAGATGCGCGTCGACAAAGAGCGTAAAACACACATTATTCTTGACAGAGTTTTGTCTAACGAAATTGCCGAGGTAATGAATCCGTGTCGATATATGTGTAACACAAAAGAGCTACCTATGGAATTGCTCAACCTTAGAAGTGAGGACATAAAAGACCTCCTCTTAGAGTATTTGTTCTTTGATGGAAGATATGAGAACTATTTGCGCAACAATAAAAATATGACCATTAGTTCTACAAATATGCGAACACTCGACACTTTGCAGGCTATGGCGACAATGTGTGGGATGCGCTCATACATAAAGAATGAAAACTCAAAGTTTTGCTACGCTATAGTGCTGTACGAGGAACAATCGGAGGTAACGCCTGAGCCATACTCATACTATAAAGAAGACTATGAGGGCAAAGTATGGTGTCTAAGCAATGCAAACACAACTCTTATCGTAAGAAAAAACAAGCGTCCTATGATTATAGGTAACTGCGGCAACACGGCGAAGGACACGGATGGCTGCATCCTTGTCGGAGAAAACAAGGCTGTCGGACAGGTACTGAACTCAACGGCAACGTTCCGTAAAGTGTACACCATGCTGAAGGCTGCGGACGAGAGAGGAGAACGGATTTTGATAACAATCGAATAAGGAGGCGAAATGGATACAGTATTGCAGATTATAACGTTGCTTGTAAGCAGCGGCATCGTCGGACAACTCCTCTACTACAACTCTCGGAAACGAAAGGAAGCTGCATCTGCGCAGAAAGACGAAGACGCGAACGCAATGGCTTATGCTCAAGAATGGCACAACCTTTACGACCATGAGCATGAAGAGCACATGGAGGAGCGCGACCGACTGAACAACAAAATAGACTCACTCTACGACGACATTGGCAAACAGCGAACAACCATCCGTCAGCTCAAAGACGAGAAGAACACGCTCCTTATGAAAATGCACGAACTGCAATGGAATGAGTGTACCGTGAACGGATGTATGAAGCGCAAACCGCCTCGTGACTATGGGAGAGAAGAAACTGATTAATAATGTCAAAAGTAAAAGCGTATGGATATAAGAGAAATTCTGATGCTACTGAACTGCATCGTATTGGGAGCGACAACGCTCTTTGTTTTCTACAAGGCAGCGCAGCTCGATATGGTAGATGAAGGCTACGACGAGAACACGCGAAACCGACAAGGCGCAATCGGTTGGTTTGTGGCTTCGGTGTTCGTAGGCGTTCTTGCACTGCCCGTAATGGTGCTGCGTGAGGTGTACCAGTGGAAGCGATACAAGCTGCCAGGCATTGAGTGGGATGATATATGCCGCTACGGCTTCACTATTGTTATCGGCTCTATGCTGCACGTGCTCCTGCTTGTTATGACAAGCTGCGCGACTCCGAAGCCTGTTGTGCTTGAACGGGTAATCAACAAGACCGACACGTTGTATAAGACTAACTACAAAGCCGATACGTTCCGCGTACATGACTCCATCTATGTCGAGAGCTACATGATAGGAGACACGATATATAAGACCAAGAATGTTTACAAATGGCGTGACAGAGTGAGCGTGAAGACGGACACGATATACAAGTCTATCCTGCGAGCGGACTCAATCCCAGTGCCGGTGCCAGTTGAGCGTAAGGCGACATGGTGGGAGCGGACGCAGATGTTCGTAGGCAAGATAGCGGTCGGAGCGGTGGTGTTATTTGCTATATCACTGCTGCTTTGGCTGATACACAGAAAGAGATAATATATAGATTGGTTAGTTGTTAGTTTTTAGTTTAAGGTGATTTGTTTTCAGGAGCCTTGCCTGTCCGTGATGGATAGGCAAGGAGTTTAAGTGAACTACTTATGAGCTAAAGACTTGCGTTTTTTACAGTGTTTAAATAAATATAAATATAAATAACAGTGCATACAACTTTGGGAAAAAATGACTAACTTGCATCGAATAGAACTAACAGACATTTTACGTCAAACCAAAAAATCACTATGAACGAGGATGATAAAAGGATGTTTCTTGCTCTTGTGAAGGGTAAGGACATATCGGAGATTATGTCTTTGCTGGCAGAGTCCGGCAATCAGTATTCACGCAGAATATTGCGGTTTTTCCGCTGGTTCAGCAAGTGGGTTCCAATACTCATAATGACGGCGCACATGTACGGCGTGTTTGACTTTAGCCGCAATCCAAAGGAGATGTTTGAGGTACACAAGGCGAACTATGCGTGCTATGCGTTCATCTATATCATGGTCTATATACTGCCAATGGTTATAATTCTTGCGTCGCGCTTCTTCTGGCTGTGTTGGAAGTATCGCATACCGTTCTTCTACTTCTTCGGTGTCAACTCCATACACCTTGTCTACTGGAGTTGGTACACGACTAACGAGATGGTGATGGCGCACTTTGCAATCATGGCGTTCACATTGTTGTTGTACATCTACGGAGCTGTTGACTGGTTCTGTAGCAAGTCGCGCCTCGGCAGAAAGATGTTCAGTTAAACAGAAATGCTATGAGAAAGGTTTTCGGCTACAAGTTGCTTGGTACGCTGTTGCAGTCGCTCGCTAATTCGTGCTTTAAGGCAGACGAGCAGCAGCGCAACGGCGAAAAAGTAACGGCTTGCGGTATGAGTGACGATGATATAGAAACGCTCTGCCAGGACATACTACCGAATATGCTCAACCCTATGATGAGCGCAGAGGAAGTGAAGGACAAGCTCTGTGTAAGCGATGCAACACTCAATAGAATGGTAAAGCGCGGCGAGATACCGAACGGCGAGTGCAAGAAGCGCGGACACACACGATACTGGAAGAAGTGGGATATTCTCCACTTTATAAAGCAGAAGAGAAGCAAGTAAAGAGGCTTCTCTTTTTTTGTTTTCAATTCTTTCCAATTCTTTAAACACTGGAAAGAATGTTTTACAACGTGATAGTACCGACTATCACCTTATATATCTGATTATCAGCGCAATACAAAATCTTTGAGCGTGTTATGACATTATCCGTCGTAACTCGCTAACTTTGCGGTGTAACGTTACAATAGTGTTAGTTAATATTGAGGATTTAAAAAGATTGTATTATGGAGATGACAGATGCAAAAGTAGTAGAGAAGAAAATCTACGAAGAGGGGAAGAGGCACGATGAGTATGCCAGCAAAGGCTTGGCAGGAACAGCCCTTGGTATTGGTATCGGCGGCTTGGCTTTAGCTTTGCTCAATGGCAATGGTCGTGGTGTCTTCGGTTCTCTCGGTGGTAACAATATGCCTGAGAACGTGAATATCAACGCATACGGCTATGGCGCAAATGCGAATGCTAATCAGCCAACCGCCTTGCAGGTAATGGAGAAGGAATGCGCTGATGAGGTGAAGCTGCTTACCGACATGTTCGGTTTGAAGCTCGACACAGCTAACAAGTTCTACGCTATGCGTGAGACTGACATCGCAGAGAAGTTCTCTATGTACAAGGGTGCTACAGATGCTATCAACGCTGAGAACCGCCGTGCAATGCAGGCTGAGTTCGGTCTTTACAAGTCTCAGATTGATGCGGACTTCGGCCTGTACAAGAATCAGAGAGACCAGTACGATGCGTTGCAAGCTAAGTATTGTGACCTCGACAAGAAGGTTGCTGTTATGGAGGCCCTTACTCCTTACAAGGAGAAGCTGATGATGGCTTACGTGAACGAGAAGTGCTGCCGCAAGATTGATGGTGTCCTCGGGCTCCAGAGCACTCCTACTGTTACAGTTCTTCCATCCGCAAACTTTTGCGGATGTGCTGCTACATCCACTCCCACTACAGGAGCGTAACAAAGATGTAAGGAAGTCGGTTAGACGGACTAAGAAAAAATGAGTTGGTGAGGGGCGTTTGCCCTCGTTGGTGGATGCCCTCTCACTTCTCTATAACATATCACCAACTTAAAGATATTGATTATGATGAATTTTGGAAACAGCCCATTATTGGATATGGGTACAGGCCAGCAGCAGCCGCAGATGATGGATGCCGAGCTACAGAAAATGTATGAGGCAATACAGCAGAAGCGAGCATCTATCAATGTGCAAGCACAGCAGTCTTCCACCCCTTTATGGGATGAGATTGACAAGATTGAAGACAATCTTACAGGCGCACAACGTCATTACTTGATGCAGAATCAAGAGTACGTTGACAGCTTGCAATATGTGTCTAAGTTAGTGCAAGACGAGGAATTGCGGATCATACGTCCTCGTATTGAAAGCACTCAGCAAGGACAGGAAGCATTGAAGAAACATCTATCTTTGATGCAACGACTGAGAAAAGAAGTAGCGCAAGCAGAGGAACAAAAATCAGCTATGCTTAACGATTATATGACAAACCATAGTGATAAGACTTGGCAGGAATATCTCGCTATGGTTCAAGGAGCGAAGAAGGGAGGGAACAAGAAATGAACTTACAAAAACTGAAAGAACGTCTTGCGCCGTCAATAGAAACCTGGATAGACGCAAGAATTGACGACATGATAAAAGGCAATCCGTCGCTTGCCATACCTTCTGTGTATATGAAGCGAGCAGCGCACAATATCGTTTGTCGTAACAAGGAAAAATGGGAAGAGAAAATTGACAATCTATCCCTGTTTGTCGCTGATGAAAATGGGGTTGTTGATGCGGAATCTGTTTTCGATGACGCGATGCAAATACTGAAAGCGATGGAGAAAAAGCCTTTTGATATTGGGGTTCTTCATGGCACAATAGGCGATGGATGCATCTCTATTGATATGCCTGACGGTATTATCTCTGCCTTGTTGTTTGGCAGCAACAAGAGTATAACCATTACCACAGATGATATTGCCGAATTAAAGAATATATTAATCACGTAACATAAATTTAGCGGTATGAAAACAATACAGACAAATACGCTTGCCGAAAAATTGTTTTGGTTTTATAGGATTGGTATTAGGGCAATACCGATTTTTCTAATGGTTTTACACTGGTCCGGCGTGTATTGGTTTCACCATAACGCAGCGCCAATAGGTTTGGTTCTGAACGAGAACGCCGTTTTGGTTGCGTCAGTTTATGCGCTTGCGTATGTTGTGCTGCCTGCCGTTTTACTGCCAGCAAGCTTTCTTTTCAAATTCGGCTGGGTGTGGCGAATACCGTTCCTATATCTTGCAGGAGTTATTCTGATAAGGCTTGGGCACGGCACGCTGTGTATTTCCGAAGCAACAAAGATTGCGGACTACACGCTGATTATTCTTACGATGCTGCTGTATGGTCGGGCATTTACGTTGCAAGACAAATGACAAAAAACGCGCACGGACAGCAAGATTTTACTCCTGCTGTCCGTGCGCGGTTGGTATTAACCTATTCTCTGTAATCCTCTGGTTTATATTCGGGGTTCACCTGCAACGCATACTCTCCTGCGCGGTCGTAGATGTTCTCGTTCGAGATCTTCATTACGATATTCTTTGCTGCCTGAACGCTGTCCGCATCATCGTTGATGTTAATGTCGGGCATTCCTGGTACCGAGTTTATGACGGATTGCATGGCATTGTTCCAATTTTGTTGCAACTCCAGTGCATTACCATCACTGAACATCGGTCGCAAGTCCTTGCCGATTTTCTTTTGGATGTTATCAAACAAGTTCTTAAATAGGTTTACAGCAACATCTATCAGCACCATTGCTGTCTCCATACGGGCGATTATCTTGCTTTTCGGCACCTTATTCTTCAAGAAGTAGTTGTCGATGCAGTAATAGAGTGTTGTGACGAGCGGTTTCAGTTCCGCTTCCGACGCATCGGATAGGTCAAGCCAAAGCTGATAGCGGTCGGCGAGGACAAAGCGCATCTTCGCATCCCATGTGTTGTAAGCAGCAAGAGCCTTGTTGATGCTTTGCTTTGTCTGCTGACGGTATAGCTTCTTGTCCTCTTTAATCGCGTTGTAAGCGTCTATCATCGCTGTTTGGGCAATATTGTATGCAGAACCCATTGTGATGTAATACAACGAACAATAGCGGTCAATGCTCTTTAATAATTTCTCTTTTTGCTTTACGCTTGGCGCAATGACATACGGTCTTCTTGGGGTGCGGCTTATTAACTGGCTTGCGTTCATGATTATATTGCGTTTGTGATTTGCAAATCGTGCGCTTCGCCTATCACGCCTACGACGGGTATTCCGCAAGCGTCCGCTACACGACGTTCTGTTTCACAGCCTTTTGAGCACCGCCATCTGTTCGGTACGACGATGCCGTCGCAGCCGAGGAGTAGGCGTAAGTCCTCTTTCATGTGTTCCGTGTACGGCGCAGAGTCAGACAAAGGTTTGCCCATAGGATTGACTGCCTTGTAGCCGAGAATTGTCAGTTCTTTCTCGATCCGAGCGAAGAACTTGTGTCGCTCGTTGAGGTTGTAGCCAGTTATCGGCGATGATATGTATATTTTCTTTTTGCTCATTTTTGTTTGTCAGATTAAAATATTACCTCCTTGTAGCTTGATGTCGGCTTCTTGCCGGACAGGATTGCATTGCCACAAGTAATCAGCCCGTTGTCCTCGTCATACGAAGGAACGAATACGATTACATCAAATCCATTTGCCTTCAAATCTTCTTCCACTTTCTTGTACGGCACAAACGAGTCGTAACCTCCGCTTGTCTGAATATGGTTGGCTTCGCAGCTGTTTGTTCGGTGGAGCGGTGTAATCTTACACATGAACTTGCTTGGGTCAAACATCGAAGCAAGCACCTTGCCGTCAATGATAGAGTTGTCAGCAAGCGCGAAGTTAAGAGCGTACTTGCGACCCCACGGAGATACGAGAGTGTCAGCAAGTTCTGCAATATCTCTCAATGGTAAGGCGTTTCCCGAGAATAGGTATTCTCGCTGTGCGTCGTCGGTAGAGTTTATGGAGAACTGCAAGCCTGCGTTTCCGTTGTAGTCGAGATTCTTTACCCTAACCCATTCACGAATGAAGTCTTTTAAGCCTCGATTATGCTTCGGAAGCATCGTGCTTACAACAGGATGCACAAGCGAATTTCCGATGTAAGGAATAATATCATCACGCAAGAAGAAACGTGCGTGTTCGATTACAGCCTCGTTCCATGTCGGCTCACCCATGCGCGCATAGTGTACGTTAAGACGCTTGGTATGGTTAACCTCTGGGTGCATACTTAACGCCGTTGTTATCTCGTTACGCAGGTCGTTCAGTGTTACGTTGCGTCCCGGTCCGACTTTCGGCACGTCGCAGAACTTGCAGTTCATTGAGCAGCCGTACTGGGTAGAGATTGTTATCACCCATTTTTCGGTTAGTGGCATCGGCGTTCCGTTCGGCACACCATTCAGCTCTCTTGTTATGCCGAGGAAGTCGGCTTTGATGTTTGCGTCTTTTCCGTAGTCGGCTACTGTCAGGAACTCCAACACGCCTTTGTCTCCTTTTGCGGTGTAGATTTCACCTGTAGGAACTTTGATTTCTTTGAGTATTTCCATTGTCATTTGATTTTTAATAAATGTTTCTGGTTAAAAAGTGGCGAATTGGTCGAAAAATATGCCTTGTGTAGCTTTTTGCCAATCCTTATTGTTAATTGCAAGGGCAGGAAGGCTTTTCCCTGCCAAATATCTTGCGAGTAACTAATCGTATCAGAAAAAGGACCGATACCCCACAATTTGCGCAGTCTTTTCGCTACCTTGTAGCTCCTGCTTTTTCGTATCGGACGGATGCCCTTTTTAAACTCCTTCTTTATTTTTCTAATCTTCATTTTCTTTCTTTTTATAGTCCAAACAGCCTTCTTCCATCGTCGGTATGATACGGAAGCCGCCGTTCTCAGCATCCTCAACAAGTTTTTCTGACGCATGAAACGAGTTGAACATTTTAGCGTTGTGATGCTTTAAGCATAAATTTATGCGGATCTCTTTTTCGTATTCGTATTCGTACCCTGTCAGCGGATTGACTCCAGTCCTTGTAATAGTCGTAGTTTGCTCCGTTTCTTTGTACCACTTGCACGAATAGCAAGCAGCGATATTGCAAGGAGATTTGTTACAATACTTTTCCTCATGTTTTACGCAACGTCTTTCCGTAATAAACAGCTTTCCGCAGTGCGAACAGCGGTATGCGTTTACTCTAATCATTCTCCACCTCCTTCTTAATTGCTTCGAGCTGCTGTATGATGTTGTCTATCGTCTTGCCGCTGTAATCAACGGCAATTTCTTTCAGTACGGCAATCTGTGCCGTCAGTCTGATGTAATCTGCCTGTTTCATTGTTGCTTGTTTTTATTAAATTTTCCGTGTTTCTCCTTTTGAGAGTTTCAAGAGCTGTATAGTTTCGCGTATTGACAAGCTGCTACCGCAGTCAAATCCTGCGTCTTTCAGTTTCTTTATGTGCCGATTCTCCTCTTCTTGTGTCATTGTTCTCTGCTTTCGGGTTTGTGTTCTTCGTTCCATTCTTCCTGGAAGTCCGCAAGTTTTCTGATGATACCCATGAAAACGCTAAAACTTATAGGTTCCGTGACTGCCGGCTCTGTAATTATAACGCGGCTCTCATCGTCTGACACCCGAACTCTAAATGTTATCTTTACGTCTTGCATATTAGCCTCCTTTCTGTTTGTCGTGGATATTGCCTGTTACAACAGCATCGGAAGATTGTAACACCAATGACGGAGTAAAAGCGTTAAGGTTATCAGTCTCATCTTCTTTTAGGAGAAAAGCGCTCGACCTTTTGAACCACGTTACAATATACGAACGCGAATAAGTTTCTATAACATCGCCCTCATATACATCCTTGCCGTTTTTGTCTTTCAGTCCAGTGTACTGCCCGACCGTATCAGGGTCCACTTGCGCCATGTTATTTCCGTTGTCGTTGCTTATGTACACGCCGTCTACGAGATGGAGTAAGTCGCCATACACCCATTCGCCGTTATCGAGACGTTTGCCTCTGAATTTAATTTCTCTGTTCATAATTTATCTTCTGTTTTATCTGCGGATTTGATTATCAACAGTCCGCAGATTATAAGTTCTGCTGCCATTGACAAAAAGCCATATCGCATGCCAAAATGAGCACCAATGATAAAATCTATTGTGAGAAATGCTATGATGCACCCAAACACAAGTAATATAATACCGTCTACTTTTCCCATATTCCCTCCTTTACTCCGAACGGTGCGCCGTCGGCAAAGCTAAAACAGTCAAAGAAAGCCTTATAATTAGAAGAGCCACCACTGGTTCCTTGTATTCCTTCTGTGTGCATAAATCCAATTTGGGTATATACATTTCGTTTCTTTTCTCTCAGCCATCCAAATGGCTGATGCTTCAGCATCTCCTGCCAACACTCGTCCGCATCCTTAAACGGGCGGTACTTGGGTCCAGGCTTGACGCGGTAGCTGTAATAACCTAAATCAAAATTTAGCTTACTATTTGTTGAATCGTAGTAGCTCTCTTCTCCATGTTTTCGTATTTGTATTGTTTTACCTTCTGCAAATGCCTGTATTATAGGCAGCAATATTTTTGCTTCTTCTCTTGTCGTAACTTATTCCTCCAATTCTTTAAGATAAATATATACATCTGTAAATGTGAAGTTTGTCAGTTTTTTATATCTGTTTACTATATTTTCTACAAGATACCATTTGTTTTCAATGATAACTTTCTCACCTATACGAGGAATATTATTGTAAGAGCATGTTTCATATTGCAATATGAAATTTTCCTCATCCTCTTTTTTATAAAAGAATACATTCATAACAATCCCTCCAATTTTAAAGTCATTTCCTCAACCAAGTTTTCAACTTTTCCCCAGTCGCGAGGGTCAAATCCCTCATTAAACAAAGCACTCTCAGCTATTTTTTGTATTTGGTTTAAGAGATTAAGAAAATCTTCTTTGTCTATTTCTACTTTACTCATTGCTTACCTTTTATCAACTCAATAGCTTTTTCTTTATTCATTGTCTTGTAACTACTAATTTCTCTCCCCACTGTCACTGGGGAGAGGGCTTGTTAATTACTTGGTCATCATAATCTGCGGCACGTTGCCATAAACAGGAAGCTTACCATCCCACTTCTCAATCCACATCTTTTTGAGAATTGCTGGAGTAAGTGTTGCTGATTTAAGTTCATTAGCCTCTCGTTCGGCACGTGCCTGTACAAGCATCTTTTCTGCTTCAGCCTTCTTTACAGCCACTTCGTTGAGTGCTCGCTGTGCCTCCTGAATAGCTTTGTTCTTCTGGTTGACGGCTTCAACGATGGAGTTTGGATATTTGAGACCAGACGTAAGCTGTTCAAGCTGAAAGTGCTCTTTGGCAAGTGCCCTACTAAGCTGTGATTCAATAGCACGCTCTACCATATCACGGTTGCTGACAATCTGATCGGTAGTGTACTTGTTGAGCTGAATACGGAACGCATCTTTGACATAGTTGAATAATGTACCATTTATGATGTCGTTCAGTTCCTTGCGGTACTTCTTGAACACTTTCGGTGCATTGCCGTCGATCATCTTGAGAGATACTGTCGGATCAACGGTAAACTCAGAACCGTCCTTAGCGTTGATGGTAAAAGCAGGATAGTCGATTGTCTGTACGAATGTCGGGTACTCATAGACCTCTTCTGTAAATGGATTGTACCACACACGACCGGTAACGAGACTTACGTCATCAACGCCCTTGTCTGAACCGTAAAGGTTGACGAGAATGCCTTCAGAACCAGCGTCGATACGCTCGCTACAAGAGGTTAAACACAATGCTGTCATAAGCAGCACAAACATACACATTGATTTAATTTTACTCATTGTTTTTATTATTTTTAAAAGTGAAACAATTCGTTGCAAAGGACAAAAGCGTCCAAAATAAAAGGATTGCTACGCTAATCAGATTTGTTGCTGTATCTGCCTTGCTTACGCCTCTCAGCGCAACGCTGACAACAATGAGCGTTATGACAACCCACACCACAAAAGCGGTGATTTTCCATTTATATGTTTTCATTTTCGTTTATTTATAAGTGTCATCTACTCAGTTACCAACTCCCAGTCCTCTGCAAATACATCACTCGAAGACGGAACCCAAGAGTCGGCACGTCCGTCTGGGTGAATTATGAGCATCTGATTGGTGTAAGCGATGTGTGGTTCAGCACGTGCCATAATGATGTCTTTGGCAGACTGAGGAAGTGACTGCATGTTAGGGATAATGTCGGCTGAAATACGAGCAGGTACTTGCTTGACAACAAATAAACCTTTGCCATTCCAACCAGCTCTGCGGACAGCCATGCCTGCTTTAAGATAAAGTAATGCCGTGCCGAATGTAAAATTGGACAGCTTAGCTTTCATCTTATTTGCCTTTATAAATCTGTCTGCCAAGACAAAGTAATATTGCCCCATCACCCCTCTTTGCACAGTCAACAAAGCACGAGAAAGTGCGTCTAAAGCACTGAACTCATCCGAAGAAAGAAAGTTATCGCATTTATTCATGCGTTTTTCAAGGTCTTCGAGTTCAAGAACCATTCTGTTGACGAACGTTTCAGACGGCTTGTAAGCCTTATCGAATACATCTGCTGGCGACCACGACTGATAGCCGTCTTCGTACTCTACGAGATAGCCTGCCTTATCCGTTTCACACTCAGAGGGTCTTACACCCTCTTTCAAGAGCTTGCGCTCATAGGCTTCACCCATTGTCATAGGCATAGCCTTCACTGTCTTTGTACCAGTGTACTGTTTCATGTTTTTGTTATACTCTACGCTTTTATGTTATTTTGCCTTGAAGTTATATATCGGCTTAATTCTCTTCACTATCTCTACCGTGTCGCCTATAAGTGATTCTATCTCTTCGGCAGACTTGTACGCCATTGGCGACTCGTCGATTGTAGACTCACAGACGGATGTAGAGTATATGCCCTGCATCTCCTTGCTGTATTCGTCCATACTGAGCGTTTCCTTTGCCTTGGCTCTTGACATAAGGCGACCGGCACCATGTGGGGCAGAGTAAAGCCAATCCTCGTTGCCCTTACCTCGACATATCAACGAGCCGTCACGCATATTGAGGGGGATGATTAGCTGCTGGTATTTTTCGGCACACACAGCTCCCTTACGGATGATACCTGTATCAACGTCAAGATAGTTGTGCGTCGTTGTAAAGGAATCCAGGAACCACACTTGAAGCTCACGGAGGATTGTGGCGGCAATCTCCCATCTATTTGCACAAGCAAACTCTTGACAGCCTTGCATGGCGAAGAGATAGCTGTAAAGACTCTCGCCTTCGAGGTAAGCAAGGTCGGGAGGTATGGTACCCAGGCGACGCAGCGCGTTGTTTATCTCGCTCTCTATGCCCAACTTCTTATATTCCTCTATAATGCGTTTGCGCTCGCCACTTCGATTCACATTCTTCTGTGCCAACTCCTGAAAATAATTGCATACCTTCACGCCAAGATTGCGACTGCCCGAATGCACTACCAGATATTTGTAGCCTTCATCGTCCTCGTCGAGTTCGATGAAGTGATTGCCGCCACCTAATGTGCCAAGCGAGCGTTCCATATAGCTACGGTCGAAACAGCCCCCTGTTATCCGATCCAAGTCACGCAAAATGCGATGTATTTTTCTACCTGCGGCTTCGGGTATGGGATTGTCGTGAACACTGAACCCGCTCGGAATGTTGTCATTGATGATGCGGTCGAGAAGCGATAGGTTTATATCCTTCTTATTGAGTTTGAACACCAACATTCCGCAACCTATATCCACACCTACGGTATTGGGTACAACCCTGCCAGCAGTCTGTATTACCGTGCCTATGGTGCAACCCTTGCCTGCATGACAGTCGGGCATGATGCGAATTTGGCAGTCACGATACGCCTCGCTCGCTGCCATCTTTTCAATTTGTTTCTTTGCCTCTGCTTCAATGGTTTGGGCAAAAATCTTTACGTTCTTCATGCTCTATATTTTCGTTAAGACATTATTACTTATTCTTCTGCTTCCTAATATTCTCCCTTTCCTGCTGCATCTTTTTCAAGCGAATAGCCAACTTATTGTCGGTGCCATACTGCTTGAAGAGTAGATGCGACTTATACTTCTCTGCACAAACGAAAAGAAGGAGTACGAGAACGTTAAACACTACAATCAAGAGAATGGGCAGCATAACTAACCACCACGACCAACTGATTGCTCCGCAGAGTTTCATTACGATGAAGGCTACCTGAAGCGATGCCATCATAAAATCAAGAATACCAAATTTCATATCTCTTTTATACTTTTAGTTCTGCGTTCAGACCCAGCGCCCAAAGGATGTGTTGGAGTTCGTGAACGTATTGTATTTCTCGTAACTTTTTGCCGTCGAGGTAGGCGGCAAACTTATCTTCCTCAACCTCGTACACGACATTAATGCCGAGGCCGTAATGGTAGAAGTCGTACCATTCCGAAGTGCCTTCCTTTTGATGCTGCTCCTCCTTAAACCCGTTCTTTTCGAGGAGTTCAGGCGTGAGAGGTATACCTTCAATGTTATTACACCAAACACCGTGAGAGAACTCCCATTTTTCTCTAACAGTTTGAAGCAGACCAGCCATCTCCTTCTTGTCTTCACATGCCCATTCGGAGTCTATGGCTACAACCTCACAAAGTGCTCCTTTGGGTATCAAGCAGTTATCATTGCCGACCATTACAAGGTCGCCTATTTTTAGGTCTTTTGATTTAATCATTCTTTTGAGTATTTAATGCTATTCGTAGATAAACTGAGAAAAACAGCCAGACAAAACCTACTGTTACCAAATCATCATGGCGTGATGCGCCGATAGCCGGCAGTGCAAAAAACTGCCAATGTTTTTTGTTAGCGAAGCAAAATGCTTTACACTCGCGGTATTTAGCTTTAATCATTTTCCTGTGTGTTCTTTTGTAAATACTACTCTTTTATCTTCTTTGTCATAAGGGCAATTAAACATCTGATGGCAAAGACCGCAGCTTATAATGTGACGTACGTCACATTTTATTCTTGATTTGTAGCTCATTTCTTTCTTCTTTTATTTGAGTTTTGAAGTGCCAGACCATAATCCTTTGGAGAGGTTGCTGCGTTTGAAATAGCCCTACATACTGATGGCAAATAATAAAGCTGGTTTACAAATCTCATTTCTCACCTCCTTTCGGCAGCAAGTCCTCTATGTAACACCATTCTATCACGCCCCACCATTTGCAGTTTTTATCGTAATCCATAGGGTTGTACACAACGCCAACATGATAATGCTTTGAACTATTTGATTCTGCCAAGAAAATGAAAGCCTTTCCCTTTTCGGGCATTTCGCTTGCGTCGTGCCAAAGAGCTTTCTTAAACCATTCAACGCCATCTTCAAACGAGGCGCGACACGCTTCTTCTCTATCCAATGTGCTACGACACGGATTGAAATAATCAGCATTCATAATTGCTGCTTCTTGTATTTTCTTTTCGTCAATCATAATAGTTTTGTTTTAAAATTATCGTAAATTTTTAAGTCGTTCCACCATTCTTCTCTGCCGAGTTCAACGTGCCTGTTTTCGGGTGTCTTGTGCTTTGCAACTGCCTTTATCCACTCGTCGGGAACAAACGCATTGAACGATTGCAAGCCGCTGCTCTTCTTCGTCTTGCCGACTACCTTGCCCCCGATGTAAAGATAAAGCGGATGATATTCACCTTCAAAGCGGTAGCAGAGAGCTTGGAGCTGCTTGTGTTCTATCTCGCTGTAAAATGTTACCTTGTAGCGGTTTCCTCTGTGCAAAGCAGCGAGTGCGTGCATGAAGTCCTCGTAACCAAAGTGCGTGTTCTTCTTGCCGTTCAGCTCGTAGAAGTATCGCTCGAAGATGTCGCGTCGCATATAGAACCATATAAAGTCCATATCGTCGTCTGACATCTGCGGAATCGACCTATACACAATCTCTCCCCAAACGTGCTGTCGGAGGTGTGAGCCTCTTGCGAAACCCTCAACCGCGAACAGGAAGTCGTGTCTGTCTAATGAAAGATTTATCATACTTAGAATTTTTCTCTTATTTTCTGATATTGCTTAACAAATGTCTTTTCCGTTACCCATGCGCTGTATCGTGTGCGGCAGTAACGTTTAGGCTTACCTGAAACAAGCCCTGTTGCGTCACGAGGAGTATTCACGCTCATGTATATCTTTGGCACGATGTCCGTTGACACATACGATGTGATATACTCATCCGCAAAAGCGATATGTCCTGTCTCGCGGAAATTGACATTTGCAAGCGAGAAGTCTTTTGCCATGTTAGCATTATTTGGGATTGTTTGTTGTGCCTAACAGATGTTGATTGCCTTCATAAGGGATGCAGTACTTGTAGACACTTGATAAACAGACGTAAGGGCATTGCTTATTGAATGTGTTGTAGTGAGAGAAGAGTTCACAACGCCATACACTATCTTCGTTGCATCTCACTAACACCTTGTCGAACGGCTTGAATGAACACTTAGGTTCAACGACCTTAACAGGCTCTACTTGCAACGTTTCAGGGTTATACTTGCCGCCGTAATGCTTTTCTGCCGCTGCGATAAACAATGTTTTTTGTTTATCATTTGCCTTTACGAAACATTTTGTGTCGCACACTTCCTCTTCGCTAAAGGTGTGGTCTTTGTAGTAGTTGATTGTGGTGTTAAACTCTGTGTAATCACCGTTTGCCCAGCCGTCGAAGATAGCCAGCATTTTGCTGTTGGGGTTGTACACCACATCGCCTCGCTTGAAGAACTTGCTCCAGTCGCGTATTTCACTGGAAGGAAACAGAACTGTTTCTGCGCTTTCGAAACCGCGGAGAAAAGTGCCATGTGGCGAGAAAGACGTATAATTCCCATTGTGTAGAGTCGTTCTAATGGGGTAGTCTTTGCTATTAATATCACAACACTCTAATGTAACCGTGCCAAACAGCGGCGAATACAGCTTTGTGCCTTTTGGCATATCGCGGAGTATCTCCGCAATGTTAATCTTGTTCTCCATTTTCTTCCTCCGTTTTCTCTGTGTTATACTTCATTTCGTAAGCCTGTATTAATGCTTGCTGCTTACCGATGATTGTTAAAGCTTCTTTATAGCTCTTCAGTAGGCTATTGCATATCGAACTTCTGCCAAGGAAGTACCATGCTCCCCCCAAAACAGATAAGATTAATGATTGTTAATGCTATTCCCATTGTTATTCGGTTTATATATCTTTAACACTATCGAACACTGTCTTTATCGGTGTAAGTCTTAAACTGCCCAGACAAGCGTCACTATTGGGGTTGTCTTTGAAAGTGTATGAGATGGTATCTATGAAACGTGTCATCTCGACCTTTATTTCTCTACCTCTGTACTCGCTGTTGAGTTCTGTGACTACGCTTTTAAGCACCTCAAAAAGCATAACTGGAGTAAACTTCTCGCTAAACACAAACTCTGCATTTCTAAAAGCTTTCAAATTGTATGCAAGATCCTGCGTCTTTTTGTTGTGAGCGCTACATCTCGGGCGTTCGCAGTAAAATCTTTCTTCCGTCATATTGTTGTATTGTTAGTTTCTTAGTATATGCGCTTTCATCACCTTGTGAACCATGTGTGGCTGCGCCTTGTTAAACTCCTCTACAAACCAACGCTCGTATTCGTCGTGAAAGCGTGGTCTGCGGAGTTTTCCAATCGGGGGAGGCAAGATGTCTACGGCAATCTTTCTCCTATTTTCTAATGCCAGTACGGCTTTCATAGCTTACCAGTTTTAAATCCTAACTCCTTTGCTATTGCAAGGAAGTCGGAGAGCTTGTCGGGTGATACGCTGGTCTGCTTGCCTTGCGAACAGACAACACCATCTTCAACCTTGAAGTAGATATTGCCATCCATGTTGATGTAGTAAATATCACTTTTCATATTACTTCACCTCCATGCTGATTAAGTCGTTAAAATCTTCTTCAGACTTGCAGTCGTAGCAGTAAGTCAGCGTGCCGTCAGCATCCTTTGTGAGCATCATTATGCTGTTCGTATCGTTCAGCAAGTCAAGCAGCATATCTACTCGGGAGAAATAATTTAAGTTGTCGTTGATTCCAAGGCAACGTGCGCCAAGGAGAAAACTTGTTGTGCGGAAAACCTCTTGTTTGCTTGTATCCTCGTCAAAAAAGATATGCACGCCCTGGCGTCCTCTTATGATAGCCCACGCCTCGCGCAGCCTACCGACAAATGTCTTGATTGTTTTCTTCATATCTGTTGTTATTAGTTTAAATGTGACAGTCGTACATTGTAAGCAACGTGTCAGGCGGAAGCGTTGCGAGGAGTTGTTTAACCTCCTTGTCCCAAACCTCTTCGTCCTTTGCATCAATCACAACTCCAAACCAACCTGCTTTGCCGCGCTCATACCATTTACTATCCATAACAACGGCAAAACAAGTTATTTCGTCAAGATTAGAAATATCCCCGACGAGAGCCTGGTCGCAGCGACCGTCTTTTTTCAATAGCTGATAATGTTTCTTACTGAACAACGTGGAGTATTCCGGGTTGTACAAAGGAGCCTCCTGCGTTTTATCCTTCAATTGAAGTTGTCCTGCAAATCTACCACCCATTACATACCAATCCCATTTGCCTTGATCGTTATACGTCGCCCACACGCTACCGTCTTCACGCAGTTCAATATCTTTTCCGAAACACACACTCTCGCGATAGCGTTTTGTGGCATCTTTATACAGTTGTTCCTCCGTCAAAGAAAGCTGCTTAGGGAACTCCTTTTCAACATAATCGACGTGCTCCTTTCGATACTTGGAGCGATAAAGCTCAGGGTCGGCAAGGAACACATCGTAGTAATCCCTCTTGTATTCCTCAATCTCCTTGCGCTTATCTGCGATAAGCTGCTCTTTTGTTTTGTACAGGTGCATTGGCATCACAAGGTTGTCGTCAAACTTATCAAGCTGCTTCTCGGGATTTTCGCCAATCACTAATGTTAAGAAATGACTCATTGTTTCGTTTTTTTATTCTTTTGTTTTGCCAGCATACGCTTGTACGCCCTACGTTCTGCTCGCGTCATGCCGTCCTTTTTGATTTCGTAAGCTTCTTTATCCATTGTTTCCATAGGCTAAAGTTCATTATATTCGCTATGTTTTGCGGAGTTTCCGTGAAGGAAGCCGATTGTGTAGCCGATTGAGCCTACCACAAAAGCGACGTAGGCTACGAGTAATATTATTCCGGTTGTTGTCATTGTTATTTTATTGCACCATAAATCTATCTCGATGTATGCTCCTGCCCATATCGCTTCCTCAACTGTTGCGTCAGGATGCTCGCTTAGCCATTTCTGTATTTCGTCTTTCAGTGCCATTTGTTGATGTTTTAGGAGTCCATTCTATACCGAGCCTTGCAAGCGTGCCGTCCTCGTAGGCGCGAAGTGCAATTTTTGCTTGGAGGCAGTTGGGGTTTCTGTCAGCAGCTTTGATGGCTGCGAGGAGGTTGTTACGTTGCTGTTCAGCGCGTGTGAACTCTATTTCCTCTCTGTGTCGTTCTGCTTCCAGACGTTCGCTTGCCAAATCGGTTTCGGTAATCCTGGTCTTAATGGCTTGCGGTTTCGGCTCATTTGGAGTAGTAGCACCACTCTCTACAAGTCGTGAGAAGTTTTCGGGTTTCAGTAGCCAGTTGAAGTCAGCAACCCATTTTGACGGGTTCTTGCCGTTAAGGTAGGGGTCTGCGAGAGCCTTGTCAAGTACCTTCTGTAATGCCTTGTTGTCATTGTTGTATTCCGCAAGTCGTTCCTCGATCAGCTTCTTGCGGTAAGGGGTGATGTTGAGCACCTTTGCTATTGAGGACTTCGTTTCGTCCACACGGCGGTTCCAGTAGGCAACGAGCTTTTCGTAGTCTACCGTTGCGGTCTTTTCCTGCAATACAGGACTTGCCACACCCTTTAGAGTGCTTGTCTTGTGCGCACTTTTGCTTTTGTTACGCTTCGCCCAACGCTTGCGTGCGTTCTCTTTGTTGCGCTCGCAGCGTCTTTTGTATGAGTCGCGTTCCGCGTCCACGTCCGCCTTCAGAAAGGCGAACGCGACACGAACGGCTTGGTCGGCATCCTCGGACAACATCGTGCCGTCGGAAGCATAAGCGAATACGGCCCTCATAAGCTCGCCGAGTTGCATGTCGGTCAGCTCCTTAAAGGCTTCCATGTTTGACAAATCGAGGGAAATTCTGTTTTTCATAACAATGACTTTTATTTAGTTTGTAGGGCAGGGAACGACCCTACCCTACTATGATAGCATTTAGGTTGGCTTGCGCCCACAGAACGTACTTGCGAACGTTAAAAGGGCAGTTGGTCAGTTCCTGCTGACGGTGCGGGCTGTGCTCCTGATGCAGGCTGCTGCGGAAACAGGGTGCCTGGTTGCGGTGCGGGAGATGGTTGTGCAGCCGGCTGCCCAGCCGAAGCATGGTTTACGACATTCCATGCTCTGATTTGGTTATACCAACGTCCGTTGTATTCGTGAGCGTCGATGTCGATTGACACCGTGACCATATCGCCCACCTTGAGATTGTACTGCTCGACACGCTCTGCGCCGAACACGTCGAAGGCGATGTTCTTCGGTGTCTGCTCGTTGGTCTGCAACACATAGGTGTTGACCTGCCACGGCTTGCCGGTTGACTGCGACGTGCCACTTTTTGGTGGCAGAGCCGCTATGATTTTTCCTACTACGTCCATGATAATTTTTAGGATTTTGACTTGTTGATAACTTCTTCCACGAAAGCGTTTGCGAGCTTCACACGCTCTTCGAGTAGCGCGATGTCCTCGTCGTTGCGTAGAATGTTTACGATGTGTATGGGGTTCAGGAGCCACGGCGAATAGGAAACAAAGTCCGTTTCCGTCGCGCCGGTGCAAGCCATCTCCGCCATAGTCTGCCAATAGTATTCGGGCTTGACTTCTTTCAGTGATGCACCGTCGTGTATCTTATCCACATACATCATGTGTGTTGCGATGTTCGGGCACTTTATTTCCAGACACTTCAAGTCCGCGCCTCTTACTATGCCGTCGGGCGATGCTGCGAAGTGCGGTATGGTATCGTGCTTGCATGATGCAACCTCGAACACCTCGACATCGTTGTTGAGCTTGATGTAGGTCTCTCGGGCGTACTGCTCCTGCTCGATGCCGAACTGCATAGCCTTGGAGGTGAAGTTCGTCTGATGGAGATAATCCTCAAACACATCATCGTCGTTGAGGAAGTCGGGGTTGAACATGCGCTCGGCGGCTACCTGGTAAATATAATTCTTGGCTGTTTCCGACCAAGTTTCATCCTTCTTTCTGCCGCATTTCATTAAATCAGAAATGCGGCTACCTGAAAATTTCCGAAGCGACTGCGGTACCAGGCGACACTTCTTTGTTCTACATTATCGGTAATCATGCCTTAGCCTCCTTCTTTGCAGCGTTGGCTACTGCGGTTTCGGCTGCTTTGGCTGCGATGTTCTCCTTCTTCTCGCTTTCGAGGTTGTCAATGTATTCGGGTGCAAATGCGTCGATGTCGAGGTCCTGGATGTCTGACGAGTTTACGTTTACCACAGCCTGATCGAAAGTGACGGCGTTCTGCATCTCGATTGACTTCGGAGCATACTTCAAGATAGACTTGAGAACAGTCTTTTGCGCCATAGCGTCGAAGTCGGACTTCCACGGAGATGTATATCCCGAGCGATATGCCTGCGAGAACTTGGTAGCGTGCGCCTTTACACGTTCGACATCCCAATATGCAACCTTTGTAAATCCGTTCAGAAGTTCGAACTTTGCCATGTAGCCGACGATTTTGTCAGACTTTCGCTGCTTCTTGTCGAACACATAATCCTCGTCAAACTCGTCGCCCGAGATGTATTCACCTTCGTGTACCGGCGCAGCAAGGATCTTCTTGAATTGTCCGCTACGCTGGCAGAGCTGAAGTAAGCCGAGGTAGCCAACCTGGAACTGCGCCTTGCTGCCGTAAGGAATGATATAACACTGACCCAATGTAGGGATAACCTGGAGCTGCATGGTTGCAGCCACCATTGCTGCGCCTATAATGCTCATTGGTTCTGCCTTGCGAAGCTGAGGGTTTCCGTTAGCTACACTGATGACCGAACTCATAAAGCTGTTTGCCATCTGCGGACTGCTCCAAACCTCATTCAGCTTGCCTACGACCGCAGGAGAGTGCATCAATTCGCCGAGAGTGGCATTTTTCTGCTGCACCGTTACTTGTGTATTATCCATTGTATGCTGTTTTTATGATTATTGTTACTTCTCGAACACATCGAGTATCTTAGTTTCTACGAGGCGGTTGATTTCGTAGTCAATCTGCGTATTGAGAAACGCGTCTACGACATATCTGCGTGCCGTTTCGATGTTTTCCGCCTGAACGAGATAGTTTACGTTGGTCTTCTTTTCCTTGCCGGTACGCTCGTCAAGCGTAATCATTGCGACGGTTGCACGGAAGAATTTGTCGTCACCTTTGTCTTCGGAGAAGAACACCTCGGTGTACGGAGCGATTGCGATTTTCTTCACGTCAAACTCGCCCGAGCAATACGGTTCCATCTCCTCTGTAATTCTCTGCTCCGCTTCCGCGAAGCTCAATGCGTCCACGGCGTATGCTTCCGTAGCGATATTGTTTTCGTCACCCTTTGAACGCTCGTAGCGTACCGTGGTCTCGTACCACACTGCTGTTCTTGATCTCATTGCCTTATGTTTTTAGAAAATTAGTTACTGATACTTGAAGAAGATAAACCCGAACGCATTTTCATGTATTCGGTTAATACCGAGGTTCCTGTCGATGGCAAGGCAGTATTTCACCAGGTCGCACGCTTTTGTGTGCGGCATCTTGATGAACGTCTTGTGCTTCTCTCGGAGTTCCTTAATCTTCTGTATGTGCAGCTCTGCTCGTGTACGAGACTCTGCACTTGCGCCCAACTCTCGTTCTCGGATGCGCTCATATACTTCGCTTATATTCATACCTAATGTTTTTTATTCGTATCGCCATTCCCACTGACAGCAACAATAATTTGACTTCGGGTCTCGCTTCGGGTCTTTACACATCTCGGGCCAGTTTCCCCACTGGCAATCATGGCACCCTCTCGGTCTTCCCATGACTTTAACCCTTTGTTTTATTGAATACATCAATCACCGACTGCACTGTTGCAGCCAAGCCGAACAGTGCAAATGCTGTCAAAAATGCAAAAACCAGTATTTTCATAATCAACATTGTTTTTTGATTTGCGAAGTTGCAGGATTTGAACCTGCTTGGTGTTTATTACTCCCCAGAGGCTTGGTACACGAAGGGCTGAAAAGTTATCTCAAACATAGAAAGAAAAAAGGACCCGTCGCTCCTTGCTTGCGAGCTTGTATAGCTTACCAGGCGCCTATACCACAACTTCATTGGACGACCGAAGTCGCCGCGACAACCAAGTAAAATCAAAAATCGGGGTTCGCACCCGAGAGTTGTCCTTTAGCAACTCATTTTTAAGTAAAAAATATAATAATGTACAAAAAACTATGCTTTTTTGAATGTGAGTCCAAGTTGTTGTGCGTAGTAGCACTCCTTGTCGGAGCGTTTCGTCTCGTCGTCGTAGTAGAACGTAAACTTGCCGCCCACCTCGATGTCGCGAAAGTAGTTGCGCATATTCTCCAGGTACCATATTGCCTTGTACACCTTGGTGGGTCGCGTCGCAATGCGCATCTTTGTTTTCTGAGGCAGCCCCGACATTACGCGGAATCGCTCCATCATCCATGTGCGCTTTTTCGTTTCCATGCTTTTTCGTTTGGCCTCGGGATTTGTCCTGATTGTGTTTGCGATACGCCCCCGTGTCTTTTTGAGTATTCGGGCTTTCGTCTCGTCCGTCTGCTGGAGGCCCAGTTTTTTAACCCAATACCAGACGCTGCCGCTGCAAACGCCGTGTCTTGCGGCTATCTCCCCGGCAGAAGAATACGGGTATTCCCGAATTGTTATTTCTTTCAGCCATCCCTTGTGGCTGTAGATGTTCGTTTGCTTCACGTTCGTTTCTTTTTAGTTAAAAAATAATGTGTGCTATCCTCACGAACGCCACACACAACTACTCTTTGAATGATTGAAATTATCAGTTACATATTCACTAATTCACTAACCAATATTAAAAGAATTAGAAAGCAGGAGGAGGGGCTGGACTCGAACCAGCAAGTAAATGCAATACCATTCTGCACACCCTCCTCTTTATATAATATGACAAACACTAAATAAAGTCTCTGTCTATTGTTTTCCGCACCTTTATAGACTTTTTGCGGTGCGTCGTCTTGCGCAATTCGATTGCGCAGCCTACTGCGTTCCTTTTCGCTTTGCCTGTGCCGGCAATTCAGAGTCCGGCATGGTTCATTCTATCCGTGTGCACGGCTTTCGCTACGTCGGGAGACGCTTTAATAGGTCTTTCGTTACTCAGCATCCTCGGGCGGCGGTCTTGGATTGTTGGTCTCGCGCCGTCCTATATGCTTTTCTTCTGTGTGTCAACAAATCAAAGAACGTCATTATTTTGTGGTCGGAAGCGGTGCGACCCGCAAGAACTTTCCGAGGCTCGGGCATAATATACTCAATAAAATGGCATCATCCAGAATATTTAAAGCTCTAACAGACAACTGCGCCCTATCCATTGTTCTCAGCACTTCAAAACGTGCGTTCCGACCTTGTTAAAACCCGCTTGTCTTCGCAGATTTGCGGGGTAATTCTATCAAATAATAACAATAAATTGTAAATCAACTACAAACTGTTTTTCTACCAAAACAACAACAAATTTAAGTCGCGGAGGCGGTTACGACACCTGCATCTTGTGGGATGAACTGCCTATTTAACTTATGACTGACTAATTATGAGCGATTCTATCTATTAACCCTGTGAAAAATCTGACCCACACGTGCTTACCTTTGCACCACTCCGCGTTGTTTTAAAGCCTGCGACCACCTCGCGACGACCGCAGGTTTTGTTTCACGCTTGAAACATGTTTGTCTAACAATTTAAATTATAACCTTATGATAAAAAAAACTTCTAAGTGTAGAAAAATCGTCTCGCGACGAAGCGATTAAAATATCGCCGAAACAAAAGTCTTTAAAACCATTATGAAATGAATTTCTAACTCTAACATACTCTATTGTTCTCAATGAGCTTGTCAATGTCGCGCTTGCGGTAGAATACCGTTGTGCCGACCTTGAAGAACGAGATACGTCCGCTTGAACGGAGGTTCTTGAAGAAGTCCATGCCCACGCCGAGGTACGCTTGCGCCTCCTTGTTCGAGAGCCATATCTTCTCAATCTGTGTTACTGTCGCCTGTTTCATAATCTTTCTTGCTTTAAGTTTGGTTTATGTAGTGACGGCAGTACCGTCCGTTACCAGCGTCTGACGTATCCGAGTTCGTGTGCTCGTTTGCGTATGAGGTTCTGAATGTCCGAGTCGCGTTCCCATTGCAGGGCGCGTCGGACCGTTGCGACCCCTACTCCGCAGTCCTTTGCCAAAAGAATTTGGCATCCCTGCCGAAGTTTTATTGTTTTTCTTTTTGCCATCTCGTTTATAATTGCTACATTTGTATATTAAACATATATTGAGCGTTTTGCGAGCTGATTGGATTTGTTTCGCTGCGCTCTGTCAACGATTGCAAAGGTACAAAAAGTCAATGAAATGTCAATACTAAATCAAGTTTAAAGTTGACTTATTGACATTCTTTTGCATTTACAGTTGCTTTATATTGATTTATAAACACTCGTTAACATATACAACTATGGATGGAAAGATTACTTCTGTTGACAAGGCTGTATCAGAAAGAATGAAGCTATTTATGTCACACTATGGTTACACCCAAGCTGCTATTGCCGATGCCTGCAATGTTGACGTATCAACATTGAGCCGATGTATGAACAACAAAAAGCCGTGGTCAAGCAAAATGCTACAAAAAATTGGTTCGGTTTTCAATGTTGCCTTCCTTTGGCTGCGTGACGGTGTAGGCAAAATGGTAGCCGAAGAAAAAGCAATCGGCAAGGCGCAGTTCGCTGCCTTCAACCAGATGCTCGACGCAGAGGGCAAAATAACGGCATTAGAGCAAAAGATAGAAGCATTGACACAACTGCTTGCGGAAAAAGACAAGCTGATAGCAAGTCAGCAGGCGTGGCTTGCCGACAAGGACAAACTGATAACCAGGCAGGAGGCGGAAATAGCCGAACTTCGGGAACGTCTCAAGAAGAACTGACCCGTGGGGCTCGCCCCACAAAGAGTCCCACACACCGCCCCACACGACACTTAAAAACACCCCAAACCACCACTTTGGGGTTTGGGGCAACAAAAAAAGGAGGCTCAAAAAGAACCTCCTTACTATACTAAAACCACTGATTTTCAGCACCTTATAATCAAGAGCGGCAAGCGGGGTTCGAACCCGTGACCTCTGGCTTGGGAAACTTTCTTACAGCACCGCAAGTCGTTGGGGATTAGTGCTTTACAGACTTGGGGATTATAGAGTCCCACAAACAGGCCCATTTCAACCGAAAATCTTGTTGTTTTTCTCGGGTTTTATGGGTATATTTGCAAAAACCGAAACAAAAAATACCAAAACTATGAAGTATTATATCGCAGCTAAAGAGAGCAAGAGGGGTAAGGACGGACGAATAGCGGTGAAGATTTTGTTCCGCAGCGACGGTAAGGAGTTCGTTGTGTCAACAGGTATCTACGTGTTGACTGCGTTCTCGGGTCTTTCGATGTCGCCTAAAGAAACGAACTACAGGGCGAAGCTCAGAAGATTGACGAGCATCATCGACGATGTGGAGGCGTATCTGCTGAACAATGCCGGCACCGACCTCGCAAAGATGAAGAGAGAGCTGACAACTCTTGTATCGGGCGAGGCGCATGAGGAGAAAGCGACGTGTCTTGCGGACTACATCGAAAGGTTCGCCGACACAAAGAGCCGCAAAGGAACGGCAGACCTCTACCGAATGTCGGCACGGAAGGTGCGCGAGTATGACGGCAAGGCGGTATTCGGCAGTGTAGACAAAGCATGGCTTGACGGCTTCGAGCGATACATGGACGAAGCGAGCGTGAACTACAAGGCTATCATGCTGCGCAACATACGCACGGTATTCAACTGGGCGATAGACAACGAGCTGACCACAAACTACCCATTCAGGCGGTACAAGATTAAGCAGGAGAAGGTAGCTATCAACAACATCAGCGTTGAGCAGCTGAGGGAGATAAGGGATTGCGAGGTCGAGGAGTGGCAGCGCATATACCGCGACTTGTTCATGCTGACGTTCTATCTTTGCGGCATCAACCCAATAGACCTGCTTACGCTCAAGCCGTCCAACGTACACAACGGACGTATCAGGTACAAGAGGGCGAAGACTGGACACTTGTACGACATCCCGATACCTCCCGAGGCGATGGAAATAACCAGACGCTACAAGGGCAAGGATTGGCTTCTGTGCCCTCTTGACGCTTATGCAAACTACCGCGACTTCTGCCATCACTGGAACGACGCGCTCAAGAAAATCGGGCGCAAGGAGATTGTTCCCGACAAGGTGGGCAGGCTGCGCAAGGTCGTCTGGCATCCGATTGCGGAAGGCATGACGGTGTACACCGCTCGTTACACATTCGCTTCGATCGGCGCAGAACTTGAGATACCTCGCGAGACTATTGCCCTTTGCCTCGGGCACTCATGGGCGGACGTGACCGACCACTACATCGCCTACGGCACGAAACGAATTGATGATGCCGTTCGCAAGATTATCGACTACGTGAACGGCGACAAGGCGTAGCCTCTCGACGACTATTCCAACACCCAATTCCAAGCACGAAAAACCGCTCTCTCTTTGGAAGAGAAAAATTATATATTATGTGTATAGGATATATGAATACGTTAGTATGAATATATACTATATATATAATATATAATAGATGCGATTGCATGCGGTCGCATAAAGTTGGTTAAACACATTGATAATCAAGCGTTTACAACGATAAAAATTATATATAAAATACCATGTTTTATGCGACTTATGCGATCGCATAATTTGGCATATTTTCGGTGGTTTTTGGAGCACAAAAAATCCCGCCTGCACATCGCTGTACAAACGGGATTTCATGCTTATTCAGGCAATATAAAATGCGTGTTATGCGACTGCATAAAATGGTATTAGGATACCTTGTCCTTATGTTCTTCTCGCAGCCAGTCAAGCAGCTCTCTGATTGCGGTTGCAAGCTCGATTGCGGTCGGCTCGCGTCCGTCTGTGAGGAGCGGCGTGCAGCGCAGTGTTTGTTCAAGTTTGTGGTTCTCGAAGCGCAGCACGATGCCGTTCTCCGTGTCGGTGGCTACCCACCAATCCTGCTTTTCTGTGGATGGTTGGATGATGTATTTCTCTTTGCTCATAGTTACTTGAGTTTTTAGATTGCCATATTCTCGTAGGGTATTACAACCTCAATCTCCTCGCCGTCCTCAAAGAAATGGGTGTGGTGGAGGTTGTTTTTCTTGTCAACCCAGAACTCCCCATCTACCTCAAAGTTCTTGCCGTCGGCAGTGTACTGGAGATTGTCGCTGCCGTTGCTGTGCTTGGTGAGCGCAATGTCTTCAATGCGGTGTATTGTCTTTTGTGTGCCATTCTTGAACATAAGCACACCGCGATTCGAGCCTTCTGCGTCGGTGTCGTCGTATATCTCAACGTTGGGATATACGTCAACATCGTTCTGTGCTATACTTACTGCTTCTTCTATGTTTTCTGCCTCGAAGCTATATAGTTCGACCTTGTCTTTGGTGTTGGTGTATTGCACTGTATATTCTCTCATATTCTCCGCTTAACCGTGTTGCGTAGGGCTGAATGGTTGTGTTAATAAATCTCCGTGTGTTTATGATGCTTCGGTCTGCGGTCTCTCGGGTATAACGAGCTGTTCGTCCTCGGGAATATCGAAATCGTCGAAGTCGTCAAAATCGTTTGTCGGGTTGTTGTAAGCCTCGTTCTCTGCCGCCGCTTTTTCAGCACCAGGGATAACGAACGCCTGAAATGCTGCGGGCGACAGCTGGAGTCGCGTCACGATGTATCGCTGCGTCATGGCGACATCGGGAGCATTGCCCGTGAAGTGACCCATCATCAACGCTATCTGCTCCAACGGTACGTTCTTCAACGACAGGTTGGTTGCGAACGAGCGTCTACCCGTATGCGTTGACACGAACTTCCACTTCGGGCCTGTCTGTTCGCGACCTGCCTGATATACCTTGACCTGCTGGTCGATACCGCATGATTGGCAGAAGAAACGTATCGCGTCGTTGTAGGAAGGAACTGCAAGTGACTGCGGTTCGACAGGTGAAGACGGAACGAGATACTCCCTTAGCCACGGGTGTACGGGAACCGTCACCTCATGGTTGGTCTTCTTTGATACATAAGTCAGGGTGCGACCATCAGGAGAGAGGTTTACGGGCGAGAGGCGCAGGCAGTCGGAGAAACGTGCTCCGCAAAGGCATTCAAGCATGAAGATGCGCTTTGCATGTCGTCTGCGTACTGTCTTAGGGCGATACTCGTGTATCTTGCGTATCTCCTCGTCGGTGAGAAACACGGACTGTACCACCACCTTCTTTGCACGCAGCACACGGGCGTAGGACATGGAAGGAATGTCTTTCGACTCTGCGTTCTCACGGATGATTGCGTTAATCTCTGCGCATATTGTGCGCACGGAGTTCGGCGCATAGGAAGCGTCCAGCTCTTCCTTCACGTCTCGCAGGTTGTCGTCCGTGATGTCCTCCCACAATGGTGCACGACCGATAACCTGCTTGAATTTATCAATGATCTTCACGCGTCCAGGGTGTTTCCAGATGAAAGCTCCGTAGAACTCGTGACGCCAACGATAGCCGTCATAAGTCGCAAAGTAACCCTTTCGGATTGCGCTGGAGTAGGTTTTCTGCTGCTCGGGAGTGAGCAAGTCCATCCAGCGTCTTGTGCTAAGTAGCTGTGTCATAAATCTTGAAATTTAGTGCGCCTGCAACGCAAAGTTAATGTTATTTATAATATTACTTCGGTATGGGCGTAGTGGTTTTACAATAATTAATGAATTAAATGGTTAAATTGCGACCTTTTAATGGAGGTCTGTTTTAGGCAAAATAAAGCCTCGAAAGTGAAATAAGAAGTTTATATTTTAGCAAAAAGGCAAAAACAGCCACCCACCTAAGTGATGGATGGCTGCTGTGTTCTACTAATAGAAAATAGTTGATACTAAATCTTAGACTACTTCTTAGTGAGATTAAAATATCCACCTTTTTCGTTACCCATGCGCATTTTATTTCCGCTTATCTCTACTGTGTAGTAAGATACAGGTTCTTTGACCGTTGGGTCGGTACTGGTTAGTTTCACCGTCTTTCCGTTGTATTCATAGGTAAAATCAAATGTCAGACTAAAGAGCTTAGTCTTATCCGTATAAACCGTTGTGGTATAAGCTTCAACTTTTTCTGTAGCTGTTTTGTTTGCATTAAAAGTCCAAGTTGTAATCACCTCGACAGTAGAGTTCTCTCCTGATTTTACTGTAGTTTCTTCCCAAGAACCTAAGATTTCGGCTGTATTCGCTTTGGATTCATTCTCATCATCGTCACCGCATGAGGACAGGGTAAGGACACACATAGCCATCATAAAGAAGGCTAACATAGAAAATAATTTTTTCATAATTCTGTTTTTTTTGTTTATAATATGGTTTACTTGGTGGCAGGGGTAAACCTGCCGTTTTGACTAATCGTCGGATACTGGAGGTATGAGAGAACTCGTGTCTACTTTGGCGAACTCAATGATGTTGTATATGTTCAACCATTGATAGGCGAAGTCCTTGAGGGGTGTACCCTCCTCTATCGCCATTTTCACCAAATCGAAGTCGTCAGGACACAGGTCTTCGTATATTCCGTATGGGGACAATGCGTCGGAGTAGTCTATTTCAAGCCACTCCAAACGAGTCAGAAACTTGTCGTAGGTATCAATCTTTCCGTTGGCGGCATTGATATAGAGGTCGTAGACCCGCTTTGCAAAGTCCTTGCGAATGTTATCCACATTCTCCTGTTTCTTGTTGTTGGGCATTTCATATCGCTTGACCGTGTTGCGTAGGGCTTGGTTAATGTTTAGACGAGGGCGATGTCGTAAGTTGGCACTCCTAAAACTCTGCGTTTTCTTCCAACAATGAACCCTGCCATTTTAAGAAGGGCTACGGCATTGGTCAGATACGGCTCGTCCACGATAAAAAACGGGGTACTAAAGCCTGTAGTGGCACTATAACCAAAGCGACAATCCAAATAGTCAGGAAGGTCGTAATGGAAGGTTTCGCTTCCGTCGCTCCATGTTTCGCTGGAGCTGTATTGCGTACAATCTGAAAATCCACATTTGGGCGTACCTTCATAATCCACGAAACGAACTCCGAATATGGCTAATTTCACAGACACATCGTTCTTCCGAAAGAACTCCACGACTGCGTTCTGAAATCCCGCCGTATCGAACGGTGGCGCTTTGAACCCTTTCTCCTTGAGAATGTCCTGCGCTCTTACAAATTTTGTTACTGCCATAATTTTATCTATTTTATTGGTTAATAGCGACCTCTACAATACGAGGTCGTTAAGGCAAACGTTGCTGATTGGTTTGTGATTGGTTTGCGATTGGTTTATAATGCAAAGGTAGCGTTTTTGTCGCTATTTCACAAATAAATGCTGTACTTTTTAAAGTAATGACGTGCCTGTAGCCGTGTTGCGTGACTGTAAGGATTTGATATGTACCGGCTGAGAAATCGGCAGGGAGCCAGGTGTCAACCTGGTGGACGGCGGATGATACGAAGCCGGTATCATTAAAGTCGGCTGCACGGCACGTCACAAGGAACCGCAAAATTCCATTGGTTGTATTGTGGGCACGATTGGAGACGGGTGCATTGCTGTAGGTGTTTGATTTAGCCCAGTAGTGGGGCTGGGATATAAACGTTGTCTCCCCATCGTGCCCGATTTAGGCTTGCAATGGCTTGTCTTCCACAAGGAGTGTGGCGCATGGCTGTAAGGGTTTGGTCGAACTCAAGCAAGCACGCGGCGAGCGAGATGGTGATAACCATCCAAGCGCCGCGTGTAAGCTTGGTGTAGCAAATGTACTCCTTCGGGGAAGACGAACGTCTGCGCTGACGTGAGTGGGCTTGAACGATGGCTGTGGAACATGTGTGTAAACGAGTGATGTAGGTCAGGTTTCTCGATGACGACGTCTGTTTGTTCGCACAGACGTCGTCATCGTTAGCAACCTGAGCGCTAAACGGATGCCATTCTTCAAGCCGAGGGCGGTGTGCGCCGCCTTGCACAGGCATTACGCCGTGGAACATTTCTGTAAGGTTTTGATTGTACCAGCCTTAGGATACGGGATACACTCTGGATTGTCCAGAGGAAATCCCGTATCTTTGAGGCGGGTATATAAATGTGGCGTCCTGCTCTGCGCAGTTCCGTGTTCTCGGAAATTCATATTGGTTTGGTTGTGGACGCAGCTTGTGTACTGCATCCGTTTTTTTAGGCGTTTGTCAGAGATTGGCTACAAGCGTGTCGTATGCAGCTCGCGAGGTCAGCAATGCGTTGCGCATGAGACCGAGCGACATAAAGCCGTCGATGCGCTCCGGTGTCTTTGCTCTGTTAGTTGTGACATTCTTTCCTCGTCCTCGTGAGATACATCCCACCTTCTGCTCCTTGGCAAAGCCAAGACCTCCGATGCGTCGCTTGCCGGTTGCGGTAGCACGCAGAGCGTCAAGAATGAACGTAGACAGCGTGTCGATGTCCTCCTTTACGTTGATTATCGGGAGGACCTGCGTTGCCCATGAGTGACCGTCATAACCCTTGTAGAGGTATCGGTTAATCATGTTTACCGATGTCGTGAGCGTTGCACCCCGTCTACAGCACGAACGCGACTCTATCTCCTTCTGAAACGTCTTGATGCGTGTAGAGGAAAGCGATATGCTGCTGCCCTTGATTGAATAGCCGAGAAACTTGAACCAATGGTTTGCGTCAAGATACTCCACCTTCTTCGGGTTGAGTTTCATCTGCATATTGCCAAGCTCCTCCGTAAGAATGTGCATCGCCTTAACGTAGTCACTACCGACATAAAGCATATCGTCGGAGTAGCGGGCGTAATAGCCTTCGAGCTGCGATAGTTTCTCGTCGATATGATACAGGATTACGTCTGCGAGCCACGAGGCTACGGAGCAACCCTGCTTCAACGACTGATACTTCTCGTGCAGCTCACCTTCGGGAGTGAAGTACAGGTCAGAGTGATAGTAGTCGCGAAGGACATCTATCAGAGCCGAGTGTCCGTACTTTTCCTCCACCTTGTCAAAAGCTGCGTCAACGAACTCCAACGGAACACTGTCAAAATACTTCGACAGATCGGACTTGAAGCCGAGCACATCGGAGGTCTGCAACGCACACATACGGCGTGACACCTCCTGTACCACCTTACCGCAGCCGATACCTTTCTGATACGAGCGACAGCTCGGATGAACCATCTCGGGCATAAGCTCGAAGAGAAGGTCGTTGGCGATGGAAAGCAGCACTCGGTCGGCAGGCTCGTTCACATATACGGTACGGAACTCACCGTTGTCCTTCGGTATCTGCGCTGTGTGTGGCGGCATAATCTTGTACTTGCCGTCACGGATACGCTGATACATGAGCGCGCGCGCCTCGGGTTTGGTGAGCTTGTAGAGCACGCCTTTGGATATGTCCTTGACAACACCTTTGGCGATTGCGTACTGCCAGCGTTCGGGGGCGAAAAACATCTCTAAAATCTTATCTTCTTTCATAATTCTGTTGTTATTTTATGGTTTGTAAATAAGTCAAGCGGTTACGATGTGTAACCACTTGTGGTTTAGGCTTGTCTGCGGCTCACGGACGGGTGCCTGTCTGTAAGCAAGTGATTTCAAAGCTTGCAAGGAAGGAAGGTCCCTTGCCTGACCGATAGGCGGGTAAGGGACCTTCTTCTGCGAAGCTTTCATAAATGATGCCGAGCCACCGCAGACGGAACGGCAATTCCTTCTTGGCTGCGTACTACTTCTTAGATGCAGGCTGTTTCTTCCACTCGGCAATCTTCTTTTCGACAGAGATGCCAGAGTCCTTGATGAGCTGCTTCATGGCACCGAGGAGTTCCCAACCTTCGAGGTTCGAGGCGAGATTCTCCATGCGTGCGAGCGACTGCTTTTCCGTGGTGCAGCCATTGAAGCGTGCGCCGTGGAACAGGATGAGGTTCTTCATCGTGAAGTACGCACCAGAACCCTTGTAGGCATCGGTGAACGCCTTTGACTGCTTGGTCTGCCAACGGAGATTGTGACGGTCACGGTTGAACGCTGCGACAGCCTTGTAGAGCTGATATGCGGACTTGGAATCGCCGATTGCTCTGATAGTCCATGCAATCGGAGCGAACACAACGTTCTCAATCTCGTCAGAGAACACGTTCTTGCCGAAGATGCGCTTGTAGAGGCGACCGCGGCATTTACGCTCCTTGATTTCCCCAACAACCTTGCGGAGGTGGTCGAGGTAGTCCTCTGCCATTTCAGTCACAACGTCCTTGTCGAACCAGCGGTTGCGCTCGCCAAACGACTCTGTGTCGCCGTGCTTGAGCATCTTATACTGCGCAAGCAACTCCTGCTCCACCATCTTCCACGAATACTCGTATCCGCGGTTCTGCAAGACCTCCGTGAAGTTGGGAGCATCCCACTTGCCCTCGTTCATCTCTCGGAGCATGTGGAACATCTGTGCCATAACCCAACGGCGATAGAGCTTGCCGTGTGCGATGTAGCGTCCTTCCATGATGCGAGAGAAAACAGGGTCGTCGTCAAGCACCTGTGTCGGAACGCCGTCCTTGACACGGACAATCATCTCTTCGCCCATAGGGAAGTAGTTGGAAACATCCACGCCCGCAGCCTTGAGAGCTTCGATACGTGCCTGTGCCGACTTCTTGTTGGGCTTCGGCTGACCTGCGCCGTTAGCGTTTGCTACCTCGTTGATAGTGAACTCACCTGAAATCATTACATTTCTTTTCATAATTCTTTTTTTGAATCCACTTGTAAAAGTGGTCTAATTTGATTAAACATAGGCCTCTATCTGGTATTGTAATCCAGTATTGGTCGTTAACTATCGAACCAGTCATGTGGCAGAAATAGACCTTAATGGTCGATATGGACGCACACAGACTGATATATATCCCATTTTATGGGGTAAATGTGGCCTTTGACACTTTTTATACTCTCTGGATAGCCATTTCGAGGTCAAACAGCAGAAGTCGGCGCACATTAATCCATGCACAACGTGCAAGAGCCTGCATCTTGTGCTTGATAAGTCCGCGATATCTTGTCTTATTGTTCCTCGTGTGGAAGCAGTATTGGAAGATTGTTGCCTCGACGTTGTTTCGTCTCTTGCGCTTCTCAAATGGAACTGACTCTACTTCCTTTTTGGTCTGAGCCTTGTCAATCTGCTCCTTACCGAAGTACCTCCAAGTCTTCTTGCCTTTCTTGTTGATGATGGAAATCTTCCATTTGTCGTTCTTGACAGGTATGGCGTTAATGACCTCACCAGTATGCTTGTCGGTAACTTCAAGTGTTGTGGCATCGGTCTGCTCAAGGTCAAAGCGTGAGGGTTTGCCCTGTAAACCGCTTGTAATGAGGTCCATGTCTTGCTTGTCGGCAAACTTGCGGTTATCTTCGCTTTGGTAGGCACCATCGCAATACAGGGTATCAACCTTGTTGCCTGTCACGTCTTCCGTGCCTTTCACACCAGACTCCACATAAGTATTGTCGGCTGTTGTAGCACCTTTCACTTCAACATCCGTAATAAGGTTAGGCTTGTTCTCTTCGTCACATGTTTCCGTGATGTTGGTGCTGAAGCCCTTTACCTTCTTGCCAGCCTTACTGCGGTAATGGGCATCGGGGTCATTGGGGTTCTGTACGCTTTTAGCACTGACAAGTTTCTTGTCACGTACTGTAACCGTACCGTCCTCTGCCTTATCGTACTGCTCGTTAAATACACGTGAAAGCAAAGGCTTGCTGTCTTCGGGTGAATGTGTCAGTATATAGTCGATGACGATGCCAAGTGTCAGCAGACGCTTTTCCATTGTCTCGCTATCCGTACGATAGATGGTCTTCTGGGCATCCTCCTCGTAGAAATCAAGAGCCTGTTGGCGTATAAGCTGGTCTTCAATGCTCTCTATTTCAGACTTGCTTACTTGCTGCATCAGAGTCTCATGGATGATCTCATAACGTGAAAACCAGGCGATGTTGCTTGATATAAGTTTGCTGTCCATGCGGACGGCTTTGCCTGAGATGCGGTATTCAAGAGCCTGCTTGCGAGTGATGCCCTTGAAGCATTTGTCAAACAAGTCAACACCTGTCTCCTCCTGATACTTTGTCATATTACGGCGCAGGGTATAGTAGGAGTCTATGGAAGGACACTGCTCGTCAAGTTTAACCAAGCCAAGTGCACTACGATAAAGCATGTTGAAGCAGCAGTTTTCGTACAAGGCCTCGTCACTGCAGCCACATCCTTCTTTAAGAATACTCATTGCGATGAGAATGCGTATGGGGGCATTGGGACGGCCATCCCTGCCATCCTTACGTTCCTCTGCAAATAACGGACGAAAGATCTCTTCGTCGATGTTGCATGTAACTTCGCGGAAGAATTTGTTGTGCCAGGCTGCAGGGTTGTCATACTTACGGCTTTCACGCTTGCACATCAGACCAGATGGCGAGGAGAAGAGGTCAAGTTGCTTGGTTGTCGTACTTTTTTTGAACATTGCTTAGTGCTTTGAATTTAAGTATAAAGTTACGAATTTTTCTCCAAACGACAAAATGTCAAAGAGCAATATAGTATTAAACTAACGTAATATTAATTAGGTCGGCTCTGCTGACTTTTTAAAGTGGACTC